>JGI20160J14292_10001346_pt1 | contig 20619 bp, 21 predicted proteins | sample COG_10_FD_14292 | JGI IMG/M metagenome (IMG submission 14292) | reverse complement strand
ATTTCTATTCCATCGTCGTTTAGAATCTTACATATCGCAGAATCTGAATAAGGCTTTTTGGGATTCTCTTTGCTAATTAGGGTATTTATCTTACTAAGAAGTGATCTTGATGAAACATCTGGTGTTTCATTCCCAACCGAAGAGTTAAAGAAAAACTTTATTTCGAATATTCCATGTGGTGTAGCAATAAACTTATTTGAAGAGATTCTCGAAATAGTTGATTCATGCAATTCAAGATCAGATGCAATTTTCTTTAATGTTAACGGTTTGATGCCAGACTCTCCATGTTCTAAAAAGTTAATCTGATTTTGCATAATTGCTCTAGAAACTCTTAAAATTGAAATCGACCTTTCATTTAAATTTTTTATCAACCATTTTGCTTCTTGAAATTTTTCTTTCAAATCATTTTCAAGAGAATTACTCAATAAATTTTGAGAATTTTCTTCTAATTTCAGTTTAATATGATTATCTTCATTCAAAGTTGTTATCCACTGACTACCCTCTTTTTTAACAAAAACATCCGCTGCTATATATGATGTTCGATCAGTTTTTTGAAAGATTAGCCCAGGTTTTGGATTTAAATTTTTAATTAAGGAGACAACATCCGCTAGTTCTATTTCACTACATTTTAAATTCTTTTTTAATTCCTCATAATTTTTGTTTCCCAGGAGGCTTAAGTGATTTTTTATTAATTTCTCAGCAAGATTACAAATCTTTTCTTGATTATTGATAAGTTTTAATTGAATAGTTAAACATTCGGTTAAATTTCTTGCACCAATACCAGGGTGTGTTGAATTTTGTATTATTTTTAATAACTCCTCGACTCGTTGTATTGCTGGTTTTTGTTTAATAGGGATTGAGTTTCTAATATCTTCTGTAGAGTCAATTAAATATCCATTTTCATCAATTGAATCTATTAAGTAAGACAGAGTTAATTGGTCCTCCTCGCTAAAGTTAAAAATAGCAATATTCTCAACTAAATATTCTCTTAGAGTTTGGTTTATTTCTTCATTATTTAAAATATCATAATAAGTTTGATCGGATGAATACTTAGATTTTGAACTTTGATTAGATAATAAAGTTGTATCTTTTACTTTAAGGAAAATATTATCTGATAGATATTCCTCAATCAGGTCATTTAGTTCTGATTGTGATGCGTGAAGAAGCTTTATTGATTGCTGTAGCAGGGGAGTTAATTTTATAGATTGCGTTAATCTTAAATTTAAACCTAACTTCATTTTAAAGTATAAAGTTCTCGCCTAAATATATATCTTTGACACTCTGGTTTTGAGCAATAACTTTAGGTGTGCCTTGTGCAAAAATTTCACCTTGGTTAACAATATATGCTTGATCACAGATACCTAAAGTTTCTCTAACGCTATGGTCAGTGATTAAGATGCCAATTCCATTAGAGGCGAGTTGTTTGATAATTTTTTGAATATCAATGACGGCAATAGGATCAATTCCGGCAAAAGGTTCATCAAGAAGAATAAATTTTGGTTTATTGGCCAGGCATCTTGCTATTTCAACCCTTCTCCTCTCTCCACCCGAAAGGCTAATAGCTGTATTATTTTTAATGTGCTGAATATTTAATTCTTTTAAAAGGCTTTCAAGCTCTAATTTTATTTGATGCTTACTTAAATTTCGAAGCTCTAAAATGCTAATGATATTTTCACTCACATCCATCTTTCGGAAAATTGATGGTTCTTGTGGTAAGTATGAGATACCTTGTTTTGCTCTAATGTGAATGGGAGTTTTTGTTAAATTTTTCTGATCTAATAAAATGTTGCCATGATCAGCTGCTATTAAACCAACAATCATATAAAAAGTGGTTGTTTTTCCTGCCCCGTTAGGGCCAAGAAGACCTACTATCTGTCCACTTGCTATTTTTAATGAAACATTTTTAACAACAATATTTTTTTTATAACTTTTTCTTAGGTTTTGTATTGTTAAAGTAGACATTATTTTTTAGGCTTTATGATTGCTTTCGTACGCCCTTTTTTTGTCTCTGAACCGCCCTCATCTTTTCTTGATAGTGCTTGGGCAAATTCACTAGTGGCATCATACATAATATAATCTCCCCATACCTCGTCATCACCTCTTTTTACAAAGGCTTTTTCATACAAGTGAATTTTGTCCATATGACCATCGTACTCAATTCGAAGCGCCTTGCCTTCAATATATTCATCAGAACCTTCCATTTTTTGTCTAAAAGTTGTTGGATTACCAATGGAAGTACTATGTTGAAAACCTTGTCTATCTTCTCTAATAATAAGTTTGTCCGCATTTATTAATAGTGACCCCTGGGTAAGAATGACATCCCCTTCATAAGTACTAGTATTTTTTGTTTCTTCTACTGTCATTGTGTCTGCTTCAATTTCAATAGGTTTATCACTATCTGCCTCCTCTGAAATAGCTAAATGACAAACTAAAATTGATATTACGAAGACATAATATATATATTTATTTTTGTACTCAATATTTGAATCTTTCATCACCTGTTGGTTTTTCATAGCGTACTTTAACATTACTTAAAAGTTTTAAAATTCCAATCTTTATTATCATACTTCATTCCAACTCCATCTATTTCAATATTTGGTTCTTGAATCATTTTTACAGCTTTTTGGCTTGTGACAATATCTAATTCTGAATATATATTTAGTTCATGAGTATAAAGCTTTAAAGTCTTTTTTGTTTCTGTAGGAAACCTTATGAGAATAGCATTTTCTTTAAGGATTATTTCCTCACCCTTGTCGCTTATCTCACCTACGTCACTATAAATAGTCGAATGTTTATTTTTATTTTTATATTTAGTATAGAGGGGTTTAAATAAGGAAGTTTTATCTTCTTCTTTAAAATGTTTCATATAATCAGCTTGAAGAGAAGATTGTAAATTTCCATCTTCATCCGTTTTAGTTGAATCAAAATCTTTAAGGAAGAATGATGGGCCACTATTTTTACTTAGCGTAAAGTTTTTATATTCATTTATAACCTCTTCTTTAAGCCAAAAAGATGCTAATGCAACAATAGCTATAAAAATAAAAGCAAAAGCCGTTGAAAGTAAATTCATAAAATAATTATAAAATTTTAGCCTTGAAGAGGCTTTGCAGTGTTAGTGAGCCAATTAAAGAATTATCTGTATCAGTGATTAAAAAAGATGTGATTTTTTGTTTTTCCATAATTTTAAGTGCCTCTATCGCCATTTGTTTTCCATTTAATGTGATGGGGGAGTTTTTCATTACTTCAGAAATAGGCGTATCAAGACTAATATGCCTTAAAAGTGATCTTCTTAAATCACCATCAGTGAATATTCCTTTTGGAACATTTTGCTTATCAATAATGGCTGTAAAACCTAATTTTTTATTTGTAATTTCCTCTATTGCATCCCTAATTGTAGCTTCAACTTTTATTTTTGGTGTAGATTCTAAATTAATCATAATATCTTTAATGTGAACGATTTTACCAAGTGAGCCACCAGGATGAGATCTTGCAAAATCCTCCGAACTAAAATCCCTTTCATTAAGAACACAAACTGCCAGGGCATCGCCCAATGCTAACATTAAAGAAGAACTCGCTGTTGGCGCAAGTCCCAGGGGGCATGCCTCTTTTTTAACTGAGGAATTAATATGAATATTACTTTCTGTGAATAAAGTAGAGTTAGTATCGCCGGTAATGCTAATTATTTTTGCTCCTATCCGCTTAATAAGTGGCACTAGAAGAATGAGTTCTTGGCTTTCCCCTGAATTAGAAAGGAAGATAACAATATCTTTCTCCGTAATCATACCTAGGTCACCATGGCTGGCTTCACCAGGATGCATAAAGAACGATGGTGTTCCTGTACTTGAAAGAGTAGAAGCTATTTTTCCAGCAATATGACCCGATTTTCCAATGCCACTTAAAATAACTCTTCCTTCACAGCGAAGAATGCATTCCACCGCATCAGAAAATTCGTTTGATATTTTGTCACTCGCTTTTAATATTTCATTTGCTTCAATATTTAAAACATCTTGAGCAAGCTTTATTATTTTTGGCGACATAGCTCCACTAAATTTTAATTACAATTACATAAGTATAGTGTGGTTTGATAGTAGAATAAAGAATATAAAAAAAGGTTTTATAGTATATGTTTGAATCTCTTCAATTAATAATTTTATTATTAGTAAGTTCCGTGTTCCTAGTGGCACTTTTTAAATACTTATCATTACCCCCAATGATCGCATATTTTGTCGTAGGGCTTGTTCTTGGTCCCAATGCCTTAGGAATTCTTCCAGATTCTGAATCAAGCCGCCATTTTGTTGAATTTGGTATTGTATTTTTAATGTTTACAATTGGTTTGGAGTTTAGTTTACCTAAGTTAAATTCAATGAGAAATATCTTATTTGGTTTAGGTGGGTCCCAAGTCTTAATAACACTCCTCGTTGTAATAATGTGCAGTATGTTTTTTGGATTGCAATTACCTTCAGCATTCATTATTGGTGCAGCACTTACAATGTCATCTACAGCCATAGTATCAAAGATTTTGATTGAGAGATCAGATTTAAATAGCCGACATGGAAGGTTATCTATTGGGATTCTATTGTTTCAGGATATTGCAGTGATATTTGTTTTGATATTGATCCCTGTATTTAATAATTTAGAGGCAGATTTATTTAAATTAATTTTCTTTGCATTATTAAAAATTGTTTTTTTATTATTTATAGTATTTAAGGCTGGTAAACCACTGATGAATTTTTGGTTTGATGTTGTTGCAAAAAATAAATCGAGGGAGTTATTTGTTTTAAATGTTTTAATGATCACTCTTATTTTCTCTTACGTCACTAAATTGGCGGGTTTATCTTATGCTTTAGGCGCATTTCTTGCTGGCATGATTATCTCTGAAACTCGATATAGACACCAAGTAGAATCAGACATTACTTCATTTAGAAATATTTTATTAGGCTTATTTTTCATAAGTGTCGGCATGATGTTAAATATCTCGATATTCAAAGATAATTTCTCGCTAATTATTTTATTATTCTTAACTTTTACAATTTTTAAAATTATCTTAATCACATTTTTAACAACCGTGTTTAAGTATGAGCTGGGTGTGGGGATTAGAACAGGAATTATTTTATCTCAGGCGGGGGAATTTGGCTTCGTGATTTTAGCGTTAGGCCAAAAAAATGCAATTATTACAGGAGATATATTTCAAATAATATTATCTGTATGNTTATTATCTATGCTGATAGCACCAATATTAATTCCATTAAATGGTCGAATTGCTAGNTGGATTGCNAAAGGATATTCAAAAAAATCNGAAACTCTNGTNAAGCAAATTGAAGGGGTAGGNCATGATTANTCAGANCATGTNATTTTATGTGGNTATGGGAGAAGTGGACAATATCTTGGNAGATTTTTAAAAGAAGAAAATATTAGTTTTATNGCTATNGATATGGATTTAAATAGAGTNAGTGATGCTTCTATAGCTGGTGAAAATGTTATGTATGGGGATGCTAGCAGGAGGATCGTACTCAGAGCAGCAGGGATTGAAAGAGCAAAGGCAGTAATCGTTGCTTATACAGATGATAGGTCAACAGAAAAAGTGCTTAACGTTATCAGAGAGTCTTATCCTATTTTACCGGTAATTGTTAGAACTAAAGATGAATCGTCTGTAGATAAATTGCAAAATGCAGGAGCTACAGATGTAGTTCCTGAGGTACAAGAAGGTAGTTTAATGTTAGCATCACATGCGCTTGTTCTTCTTGGAATACCCTTAAGCAATGTAATTAAAAAAATCAGAATCTTTAGNAGTGAAAGATACAAAATGTTTAGAGGATATTTTGCAGGGGCAACGGACGTTGATCAGGAGACTTCAAGTCAAGATTTACCTCAGCTTCACTCAGTTGAAATAAAAGAATATTTTTCTATTTGTAATAATTCAATTTCAAACTTATCTTTGAAGAATTTTGATATTGAAATTCAATATATAAGAAGACCTAATATGTTGGAAAATATAGAGCCAAGACCAGATATTGTTCTATCCGCTGGGGATATATTAGTCATTATAGGCACCCAAGAAAATCTAAATTTATTTGAAAAATATACCATTAATGGAGAATAGTTTGTGGCTGTAAAAGCCGTAATAATAGGAGGAGGAGTTGTAGGTTGTATCACTGCAATTAAACTTAAAGAAAATGGATACGATGTCACTGTGGTAGACAAATCAGTTGTTGGCGAAGAATCATCAGCAGCAGGAGCGGGCATCATATTTCCATTAATGCCTTGGAATTATGAATCAAGGGTATTTGATTTATGTTTAGGCGCACTATCATTCTATAAAAATTTATCAATTAAGTTAATTAAGGCTGGGTTTGAGGATCCAGAATTTATTGAGTCGGGAATGATTTGTATTGATCCATCAGATAAAAATGAAATTGTGCAATGGGGGAAAAAAAATAATTTCACAATTAACGAATATTTATTTGACAATAAGCCATCGTATGAACTTTCAAAAGTAGCACAGATTAACCCAAAAAAACTAATGAAATCTTTAAAGCAATATATTTCGAAGCTTGGTGTTGAACTAATTGAAAATGTGAATATGCGTAAAATAGAAAAAAAATCTAATTATTTAGATGGATGGCCAACTAATAATAATGAAATTATAAAGGGTGATTTTTTTGTGACCACGGTAGGAGCATGGAGCTCAGAAATAAATGATGATTATAAAAATAAAATTTACCCAATACGAGGACANATAATTAGATATCCTAAATCAGAAATTAAACTAGATAAAATTCTATATTCGAAAAATTTTTATTTATTACAAAGAAAATGTGGTTCTATTTTGGCGGGAAGTACAATTGAAAATGTCGGCTTTGATAAAACAGTAACCCCAAAAGCAGCAAATGAACTCAATGAAAAGGCTATCAATCTTGTTCCTGAATTAAGAAATTTTAAGCCTTGTAATCAATGGGCTGGTTTGCGACCAGGTGTAAAAGGAAATATCCCGTTCATAGAGCAAGATAACAATTATAAAAATGTGTATATAAATTCTGGGCACTATCGATATGGGCTTACAATGGCTCCAAAATCTGCTAATGAGGTATTAAAATTAATTGAAGACAAATAAAGATGAAAAAATTAAGGTTATCTGGCGCTTCATAGATGGAAAAGCAGGTCACGATAAACAATCTTTAGCGCTTGTTGAAAGCTTAAAGAATCAAACTAAGTGTAGGGTATTTGATTTCAATATCCAAAGTCAAACTAATCCGATTTTAAATATAATCTTTAAAAGCTATAAGTTACCGGAAGGTATAACAAAACCTGATATTGCTATAGGCGCAGGACATAAAACTCATTTACATTTATTAGCTGTAAAAAGATGTTTAAATGCAAAGATAGTAGTAATCATGAAACCAAGCCTACCTCTTAAACTCTTTGATTTGTGCGTTATCCCACAACATGATGATGTGAAAAGTGTTAGTAATGTCTTCATAACGAATACCACACTAGTAAACTTTAATTTAAATACGAAAAAAAAAGAAGATATGGCTTTATTTTTAATTGGAGGCCCCTCTAAACATTTTTATTGGAATTCAAAAATATTGTTAGAACAAATTAAAAATATCTCAAAAAAGTTCAAATTCAAAAAATTACTAATAACGACCTCGAGAAGAACTCCAATAGATTTTATTGACGAATTTAACAGATTAAAGATTAGAAATATAAAGCTTTATGAATATACAAAAACAGCAAATGATTGGCTTGATAAAAATATTATTAGGGCAAAAAATATATGGGTTACAAATGATTCATATTCAATGCTTATTGAAGCAATTGCCTCGGGTGCAAGTACAGATATTCTAGAACTTAAAATTAAAAAAAAATCAAAATTGTCTATGGAAATAAATTCAATTAAGAAAAAAATAAGAAATAAAATAATAATTCAAAATGAAGCTGAAAGAGTTGCTAAGTTTATTCAAAAAATATGGTTCTAAATAAAAAAATTACAATTTTACAAGTTTTACCAGATCTTAATTCAGGTGGTGTTGAAAGAGGTACTCTCGAAGTAAATAAATATTTAGCAAATAATGGCCATAGAACATTAGTGGTGTCCAACGGCGGGAAAATGGTTGAAGAGTTAATAAGAGATAAGGGCGAGCATTTTAAACTTGGAGTTGGGAAAAAAAATCTTTTTGTTATTTTTTCGATTTTTAAATTAATTAATTTTATTAAAATAAACAAAATCGATATAGTTCATGCGAGATCAAGGTTACCAGCCTGGATATGTTTTTTGGCTTTAAATTTAATAAAAAAAGATAATAGACCTATCTTTATTACTACAGTCCATGGGCCTTATACAGTTAATTATTACAGTAGTATTATGACTAAAGGAGAAAAAGTAATCGTCGTTTCAGAGATGATTAGGGAGTATGTTCTTAAAAATTATAAGGTTGATAGGAAGAAACTCGTTCTAAATTATAGAGGCGTATCAGATAAAATTTTTCCTTATAACTTTAAGGCATCACAAAAGTGGTTAAGAAAATGGCACAAGGATTTTCCACAAACAAGAAATAAAATAATCTTAACTCTTCCAGGAAGAATAACTCGATGGAAAGGTCAAGATGATTTTATAATTGTAATGAAAGGAATAATTAAAAAATATCCAAATGTTCATGGATTGATAGTTGGGGATGCAGGTAAGAATCTAAAATTTACAAAAGAACTANAGGCTCTAGTAACAGAGNATGGGTTGAACCANAATATTTCATTTGTCGGTAATCGTAAAGATATAAAAGAAATAATGTCTATTTCAAAGATAGTCTTTTCTTTATCAAAGGAACCAGAAGCTTTTGGGAGGATATCGCTTGAGAGTCTTAGTTTAGGAATCCCTGTTATTGCCTACTCACATGGCGGTGTTAAGGAGCAACTAATAAAATTACTTCCAACAGGATTAATTGAGGTTGGGAAAATTAATGATGTAGTTGACCTAGCTTTAAGATGGATTACTAAACCTCCTAAAATAAAAAAGAATAATTTTTTTACATTGAAAAAGATGTTGCAAAATACAATGAATGTATATGATAAAGCTGTTAAGAAGAAATGGGAGGCCTCACTTGATGAAAAAAGAAAATGCCAACTTAATGATTAATTTAAAAGAGTATGCAATGCCTCGATTTAAAAATTTTTTTAAGAAAAAAAATTTTTTATCTTTAGAAAAATTACAAGGAGAAAGTGATTGTCTAGTTGCAGGCCCATTTCTTGGTGAGTTTGGATGGGAGTTGATGCAATGGCAAGGATATATAAGGCAACTCTCAAAATTCTATGAACATGTAATTGTTTATGGAAGACCTTCATCAGCATTCTTATATAAAGATTTCGTTTCAGAATTTATAGAAATGGATATCCCGTCTTGGGATACTGATGCATATCTTCTGCGAGATTTTAATTACTCTGAATGGGCAGCCCAATTTAAGGATCAAGATATACTCATTGCAGATAATAGATGCAAGGAACTTCCTGGTTTGATGAATCAAGACTTTATTTCTTATGGCGATAAAAAAAAAGAAAATGAATATGATTTAGTTATTCATGCGAGGGATATTCCATTACTTAAAGGAAATAAAAAGAAATCATTAAGAAATTGGTCAACAGAATCATGGGACTCATTATGTGAATCATTAGAGCATCTAAAAATTGCAGCTGTAGGAATAAAAGAGCTTTCCTATGCTCCACAAGGGACTGAAGATTTAAGAGGCATAGAATCAGAAGAGCTTTGTTCTATTTTAGCAAGTTCAAAATGTTGTGTAGGTCCTTCATCGGGATTAATGCATCTTGCAAGCTTATGTAAAACACCACATTTAGTATGGACTTCTAATTATAATGGGTCTAAAAGATTTGGGGGAGTTGCATATCGATATCTTAGAAGTTGGAACCCTTTATCTACTAAAGTTAAATTAATAAATAAAGAAGGCGAGCAACCCTCATTTAATTATGTTAAAAATGAAATATTGGATTTTTTAAATAATTTACATGAAAAAAAATGAAAATATTTTAATTATTAAGCACGGCGCTTTAGGCGATCTGATTCAGGCTGAAGGCATTATTAAATCAATCAGGTATGAACATAAAAATGCAAAATTAGTACTATTAACCTCAAAAAAATTCATTAATTTAATGTCAATGTGTCCATATATTGATGATCAATTAATCGACAATAGGTCTTCATTTTTAAATATTTTTTCACTTATACATTTATATAAGAATATAAAAAAATATAACTTTAAAATCATTTATGACTTACAAAACTCACAACGAACATATATATATCGTAAGTATCTATTTAAAAAAATAAATTGGGTAACTACTGATAGAAAAGATCATCCAATATCAGGCCTTCGTGGGCTAGAAGAAATGTTAAGAGAATATCTTGTTATTTCCAAAGATATTTTCAGACCAGATATTAGTTGGTTAGCAATAGACACTAAAAATATTATTAAGAAAAACAAAATTTTATCTAAATATATTGTATTGCTCCCTGGTTCATCGAAAAAAAACCCATTAAAAAGATGGCCTTATTTTGTAGATTTAGCAAAACTTCTTATATCAAAAGGGTATGAAGTTATAACTATACTTGGTCCAGAGGAGTTAGAAATGAACCGTTCATTTCCAGGTCATATCCTTAAAAATTTGGATTGGTCTCAGTTATCAGGGATCATCAAAAATTCATATTTTGTTGTTGGAAATGATTCAGGGCCATCCCATATAGCATCATGTTTAAATAAAAAAGGTCTAGCTTTATTTGGACCGTCAACTTCCGCAGTAAGATCTGAGCTTAAAAGGGGGAAATTTGAAATTCTTAAAGTAGATAATTTAGAAAATCTAGCTGCTGATGAAGTTTTAGGAGTAATGATTAAAATTTTAAATAAAAATTAAATTATTTAATACTTTTGGAAAAAAGCTTATTAGTTGCAAGCATCACTCCAATTAACAACCAAATAATAGCAGCATATTTATTTGCGAAGAAACTTGTGCTTGATGCTATAGGTAAAAAACAAGTGAAAATGATGTTTAAAACTAAAGCAAACGAAAGCCATAATCTTTTAGTATAAAAAGTTTTTAGCGATGAAAATGTTAGAACACATACCATTATATAAAATAATATAAATCCAATTATCCCTGTCTCAGAAAGTAATTGAAGTGAAATATTGTGGGGGTGAAAGCAAACTCCGCTTCCAATTGCATTTAAATAAGATGATCCATAGATACCAAGATTTTCGCAAGCCTCTCTGTATTTATGAAGACCAACGCCAAACACAGGAGATTGCATCCAAACATCATAAGCACTTTGCCATACAAGACCATAATCCGATGTTCTCCAATTAAATATTTTCTCTATCGAGGAAAAATAAGCACGTTGTGTTGTATCAGGAAAGGTATAGGCAAAATATAATATTCCACAAAAAGAGACCAATAACAATATCACCATTTTTTTAAGCGAAAATAATTTATCAAGAACGAATCCAATAAAAATAATAAAAATATTTGCAAGAATTAGTAGGAGAGCCATTCTTTCACCTGTTATAAAAACTGATAGAAATAATATAGAAGAGACTATAAAAAAAGTATAAGTTAGATGATTTTTATAATGTTGTAATTTTAATTTTTTATATAGGATTAAAAACATGGGAGGTAATAAAACAAGCTTAGCTATCCAGGCACCAACATGAGGATTATTTTTAAAAGGCCCAGTCAACCTATCACCAGAATATTTTTCAAAACCAAAAATGTCTTGTTCAAAGAAGAACTGCCACCAAGTATCAAAAATTATAAAAAATAAGACAATCGTCATTGATACAAAAAATTTCTTTAGTGATTTAGCATCATTCAAGATCCAGTATGCCAAAGCCAATGCAAATATGGGCCATCTTATAAAAAATAACGAGTAAGCTAAGGTCTCAGTTGGTTCAATACTCATTGCTGAATTAATTGTCAGACAATAAATTGTAAAAATTAATGCAAAGCAAAACCATCTTTCTTTAACCCAATGCCAACCTATATTTTTGTAAGAATAGTATAAAAATAAAAGACTAATTAAAACAATAGTTATATCTGCTAAGCTTCGAGAGAAAACTAAAAGCAAAGGAAGAAGGTATGGGAAGTATTTTTTTATACTAGCAGTCATAATTGAAGCTCGCACATAAGTTCTTTCATTGGTTTTTTCCAATCTCCTAAGGTCGATTGTCTAAAAATTTTAATTGATGGGTACCACGGTGAATCTGATCTTTCATTCATCCATAAAAAACTTGATTTTTCTGGAAGGAGTAAAAAAGTTTTCTTACCTAATGCGCCTGCTAGATGTGCGACTACTGAATCAACAGATATTACAACGTCTAACATTTTAATTAGTGATGCAGTATCAGAGAAGTCACGAAGTGATTTTTGATGATCAATAATTTTAGAATTATTAAGAATCTCTAAATCTTCACTTGGCACCTCCTTTTGAAGGGAATAAAATTCAAAAGGAAGAGATAATAATTCAGCAAAATCGTTAATTGACATACTTCTATTGTGATTATTTTTATGTAAAGGATTTCCAGACCAACTTAAACCAATTCTCAAATGATTACTATTTATAAATTTTTCTTCCCAAACTTTATTCTTATTTAAATTTGTTTGTAGGTAAGGACATTTATTTGGGATATTCGAAATTTCAGTTTTGAATCCTAGAGGGAGGCTCATAATAGGTGAATAAAAATCAAATTCAGGAGGTTGATCATTTGGGCCAATAACCTCTATTTCTGAATCCTGAGAGGATATAATGCTATGAAAAGGCTCAGTGACCTCTAAGATTATTTTCCTCGGATGTAAGTCTTTTAATAAAGCTATGTATCTAAAACAATGAATAAAATCACCATGGCCTTGTTCGGGATATATGAAGATGACTTTATTTTCTATAGATTCATTTCCCAGCCATAATTTTTTAGGATAATCCCTGACCCATTCTTTTGCGAAGCTTTGCCACCTATATTCATAAAGCTTCCATCCGACTTTAAAATTTCCTTGAAAAAGATGGAGTAATGATTTATTCCAATATGATTCTGGGTACTTTGGATCAAGAGAGATACATTTATTATAATCTTCCATAGCTAAATTTAATTTTTTTAATGCCTGAAAAGATAAGCCACGATTACTATAAAAATATCCTATTGTCGGTGCATTTTTAATACACAGATTGAAGTAGCCAATTGATTCATCGAACCTATTCATTCTAAAAGCAGCTAAACCAGCATTGTTATATAAGATTGCATTATCTTTATCTATTTTTATGCTCTGAGTAAAATATTCCAAAGCATTCTTTGCTTCACCAATTTCTAATAGATTTATTCCTAAAGCATTTAAAATTTTTAAATTTCCAGGAGCTAGTTCTAGCGCACTCTTAAAACAATCAATTGCCTCATTATGAATTTTAAGATTAGTTAAAAGCTCTCCTTTTTTTATATAGGCTTCTATATATTCAGGCGCTTTTGTAATTGTTGATGTATAAAATTCAAGCGCCTTTGTGAGATTTTTTTGATTTAGATATGAATTCCCAAGATTAAAGCTAATCATAGGTTGGTTTGGATTTATTTGAAGTGATTTTTCAAGCAATGAACATCCTTTTTTGTCATTACCTAATTGAAGATTTAAAGTACCAAGACTATTGCATAAGTCAGCACTCTCTGGATATTTAGAAATTAAGTATTCAAATCCTTTTTGTGCTTTATTTAAGTCTCCAGATTGATGAAGCTGGATACTTTCTTGAAATATATCATCATCATTTTTCTGTTTATTCAAAACCATTAAATTATGTATTCACTTAGACCAATTACCTGACTTACCGCCAGATTTTTTTAATAGCATAATTTGTGAAATAGATAAATTTTTGCTAAAAGATTTACACATATCATATATTGTAAGTAAGGCGATAGAAACAGAGGTGAGTGCTTCCATTTCAACTCCAGTTTTACCAAAACACCTCACTAAACCTTTGCAATTAATTATATTTTCTTTAGCATCAATAAAAAATTCAATTTCAATTTTAGTAAGATTTAAATTATGTGCCAATGGAATTAAATCTGAGGTTCTTTTTGCTGCTTGGATACCTGCAAGTCTAGATGTTGATAGCACATCTCCTTTCTTATTTCTATTTTCAATAATAGCATTAATTATTTCTTTATTGAGTATTATAGATCCCTGAGCAATAGCCTCCCTTAGAGTATCATTCTTTTTTGAGACATCGACCATGTTGGCATCACCATTTTCATCAATATGAGTAAACATCTATTTATCTTCCGCTATAATTTATTAAGTAATTACAATGATAATATCAATGTATGAAAAAAACTCTATTAATATTAATTTTCTTAAGCTGTATTGTGATGGCTAATAATTTGCCTGAGCTTGGTGACTACAGCTCTTCCAAAATAAGCGAAAATGAAGAAATTTTCATCGGTAGACAAATTTTATTTCAAGTTAATCAGAGCGATAGCATTATTCGCGATATTGAGATTTCAGACTATCTTGATTTATTAGGCAAAAGACTCATAAACGCAAGTACAGATCCCGCAAAAAAAATTGAATTTTTTATTGTGAATGATTCATCAATAAATGCTTTTGCAATGCTTGGGGGTGTTATAGGAGTTCATTCAGGATTATTTCTCGCCTCAAACACAGAGTCAGAATTAGCAAGTGTTATAAGTCATGAGATAGCCCACATTAATCAAAAACATATTTCAAGATTTTTAGCGCAACAAGAAAGAGCCTCTTATCAGTCAACTTTTCTTATGGCCGTGGCACTCTTATTGGCTAGATCGAATCCTCAACTCGCAAGTACAACTATGGCCGGGGCATCTGCAGGCTCAGTTCAAGGAGCACTTGACTTTACGAGGGAGAATGAGAAAGAAGCAGATAGAGTTGGAATTCAAACGTTAAATAATGCTGGCTTTGATGTTAGAGGCGCCCGTGATTTCTTTACGACTCTTAAAAAAGCTAATCAGTTTTCTGGTGGAGCGGCCCCAGCATTTTTACAAACCCATCCTATAACAAGTAACAGAATAAGTGATATTGAAGATCGATTAAAAGATTATCCATATAAGCAAAGGTTGGGTAGTCAAACTTTTCACTACGTCAAGGGTAAGTTAAAAGCTCTTCTTGGAGATAAAAGTAATACGAAAAATATCTTAGAGGAAAATATTAAAAATAAAATATATATAAATGAAGCAGGAGAAAGGTTTGCTCTTGCATATATTTACTTAATGGATAATGAATTTATTAAATCACAAGAGCAGATTCAATGGTTATTTGATAATGAAAAATCAAACCCAATGTTAAGTCAGCTCTATATAAATTATTTAATAAAAACAAATAAAGTTACAGAAGCAAAAAAATTATATATACAAAATTTAAATTTTTTCCCATCTAACAGATCTTTTATATTTGGTCTTGCTGATTTATATTTAAGAACACAAGAAACAGAAAAAGCACTAAAACTTCTGAAAAAAAACGAGCAAAAATTTTTACAAGACCCCATTCTTTATAATTTGTATGCAAAAGTTTATGCTAAACAAGGGGAAAAATTACTTCAATATGAGAATCTAGCAGAAGCCGCTTATTATAGTTTTAATCTTCAGGAGGCAATTATGAGAATGGATTTAGCAATTAAAGCAAATGACGGTGATTTTTACGAAAAGTCTAGAGTTGAATCAAGATTAAAAAAATTCCAAAGAGAGCAACAATTTCAAACAAGAGATAAATGATAAGTTTTACTTATCATCATGATTTTAAGATAAAATTATACTAAGTAACCCAGATAAACTATCATTCATAATTATCAATTAACTATAGGAATTAACCATGTCTTCAATTATAAATACAGAAGTTAAGCCTTTCAAGGCGACAGCATTTCACAGCGAAAAAGGTGGCATAGAAGTGACCGAGGCTGATCTTAAAGGAAAGTGGTCCGCTGTTGTTTTTTATCCAGCTGATTTTACATTTGTTTGTCCAACTGAGCTTGGAGATCTTGCAGACCATTATGAAGAGTTACAAAAAATAGGTGTGGAAGTGTATGCGGTATCAACAGATACACACTTTACGCACAAAGCTTGGCATGACACATCAGAAACTATTAAAAAAATAAAATTTCCAATGATTGGAGATCCGACAGGCGTAATATCAAGAAACTTTGATGTGATGATTGAAGAGGAAGGTTTGGCTTTGAGAGGTTCATTCATAATAAATCCAGATGGAATCATTAAAACTGCTGAAATAAATGATTTAGGAATTGGTCGTTCAGCAGCCGATTTAGTAAGAAAGGTTCAGGCAGCTCAACATATTGCAGCTAATCCAAATCAAGCATGCCCTGCTTCTTGGAAACCAGGAGAAGAGGCATTAACTCCATCACTTGATTTAGTGGGTAAAATTTAGAACCAGAAATATAATAGTTTGGTTGGGCAAAAAGTAAGTCCAACCAAAGCTATGCTCCGGAAGACTATTTATGGCACTTTCAACTGAAATTTCAACACAATTAAGACAATACTTAGTGAAGCTTAAGTCAGATGTCGTCATTGAAGCATTTGTGGATGAAAGTGAAGTTTCAACAAATATGAGTGAACTATTGGTTGAATTAGCAGAGATGACAGAAAAAATTTCTCTCAATATTCATAAAGATAAGGCTGAGAGAACGCCATCCTTTAAAATTAACAAACCTAATGAAACAACCGGCATTCAATTTGCAGGAATTCCTTTAGGACACGAATTTTCATCATTAGTACTAGCTTTGTTACAGGTGGGCGAACATCCATTAAAAATTTCAGAGGGTTTAGTCGATCAAATTAAAAACATAGAAGGAGAATTTTTTTTCGAAACCTTCATTTCCTTGTCATGCCACAACTGTCCAGATGTTGTTCAAGCGTTAAATATCCTATCACTTATAAATCCTAATATAAGCCACTGTATGGTGGATGGCGCACTATTTCAAGATGAGGTGAAAAGAAAAAAAATAATGTCAGTCCCAACAGTCTTTCTAAATGATATTGAGTTTGGGCAAGGTAGGATGGAACTAGAGGAGATTATCAATAAAATTGATACAAAGGCTGGTGAAAAAAAAGCTGATCAATTATCCCAAAAAGAGCTTTTCGATATCCTTGTTGTTGGTGGGGGTCCAGCAGGTGCATCGGCTGCAATTTATTCAGCAAGGAAAGGAATAAAAACAGGAATTATTGCTGAGCGTTTTGGGGGCAGGTCATGGATACACTAGGAATAGAAAATTTTATTTCTGTACAAAAAACTGAAGGCCCAAAGTTAGTGAAAGCGCTTGAAGAGCATGTAAAAGAATATGATGTTGACGTCATTAATCTTCAGACAGCAAAAAAAATTGTAAAAGTAAATGATTTATTATTTGAGGTTCACCTAAATAGCGGAGGCATTCTTAAATCTAAGTCAGTCGTTATTGCCACTGGGGCAAGCTGGAAGGAATTAGGTGTTCCTGGAGAAAAAGAATTTAAGGGGAAAGGGGTAGCCTATTGCCCACATTGTGACGGCCCTCTGTTTAAGGGCAAAGATGTAGCTGTAGTCGGAGGGGGGAATTCAGGTATTGAAGCTGCAATTGACTTAGCAGGTATCGTTAAGCATGTCACTATCTTAGAGTTTGCTGCCGAGCTTAATGGTGATCAGGTATTAATTGATAGATTAAAGAGCTTAGATAATATTGAGGTTGTACTTAATGCCAAAACAAATGAAATTTGTGGCTCAGATAAAGTAACGCACTTAGTTTATACAGATAGAAAACATGAAAAAGAAGAGAGAATAAATATTGAAGCGGTATTTATTCAAATTGGTTTAAATTCAAATAGTGACTGGGTAAAAGAGGATATAAAATTAAGCCAATATGGCGAAATCGAAATCAATGACCATGGAGAAACATCAATGCAAGGTGTTTTCGCAGCAGGGGACGTCACTACAATACCTTATAAACAAATCATTATAGCTATGGGAGAAGGCTCAAAAGCAGCATTAGGAGCTTTTGACCATCTAATAAGGCATTAATTAAATAAAAAATTTAATCGTTGTTTTTAAGAAGTTTTTTTAGGAGAGGTATAGTAATTGGCTTTTTCATTTTTAAAGACCAATTATCTAATGCGTCTAAGGTTGCGATTAAGAAGTGTAAGTCCCTTTGTAAATGTTTCATACAATATTCAATAACATTCTCGCTACATGACATTCCTTTTTGTTTTGAATGACTCAATAATGCTAATTTTTTCTCGCTATCTGTTAGTGGTTTAATTTGATAGACAAGACCCCAGCTAAGTCTACTAGCTAAATCACTCCGCAAACCCATGTTGTTGGGAGAGTTAGCCCCAGTTATGAAAAGTTTTTTACCATTCTCTTTGCAATCATTAAAAATATTAAAAGCTTCTACTTGCTCTATATCATTTTTAATATCAATATCCTCAATAACAAAAATGTTACCTCTTTTTTTACCACATCGGATAAATGAGACTTCCCTGCGCCTTCAACACCCCACAAATAAAAAAATTGAAGGTTTTTGTCAGTTATAAATTTTTTTATAATGCTAATTGCTTCAGAGTTATCACCAATAATAAAATTTTCAAATGATTTAACCTTAGGTGTTTGTATATCGAGTAAAAGTTGATCCATCATTCCTATGGCACCATGTGCCTATTGAGTAAAATTAAGTTAAAATCTTACTATACATAAATTCGCAAATCTAATAAGGATTAAACCAAATTGTCTCAAAAAAAATATGAAGATAACTCAATTACATATAAGGATTCTGGAGTAAATATTGAGGCTGGAAACAACCTAATTGAAAAAATAAAACCACATGCAAAGGCTACTTTTAGAAAAGAGGTTTTAGGTGGGTTAGGTGGTTTTGGTTCAATGTTTGAGATGCCAAATCATATCAATAATCCAGTACTTGTTTCTGGCACTGATGGCGTGGGAACAAAGNTAAAATTAGCATTTGAANTTAATAAACATGACACTATAGGACAAGACTTAGTTGCAATGTGCGTCAATGATATTATTGTTCAAGGAGCTGAGCCCTTATTTTTTCTGGATTATTTCGCATGTGGAAAATTAAATACTCAAATTGCTGAAAAAGTAATCAAGGGTATCAGTGATGGATGCAAGCTAGCAAAATGCTCTCTGGTTGGAGGTGAAACTGCAGAAATGCCGGGAATGTATCAAGGTGATGAGTACGACCTAGCGGGCTTTTGTGTTGGCGCAGTAGATAAAACCAAAATAATCGATGGTAAAAGTGTAGATGAAGGCGATATCATAATTGGTATTAGTTCATCTGGAGCACATTCAAATGGATATTCCCTTATTAGAAAAATAATATCTGAAAAAAAAATAAATTTAGATTTAAAAATTGATAATGAGACTATTGGTGATTTATTAATCAAGCCTACGAAAATTTATACGCAATCAATTTTAGAAGTTTTAAAAACTGAAAAAATAAATGCAATGGCACATATTACTGGAGGCGGCTTGACTGAAAATATTCCAAGAGTTATTCCTAATGAGTTCAAGGCTGTCATCTCAAAAATTTCCTGGCAAATGCCTAAATTATTTAGCTGGATTAAATCTGAAGCACACCTAGAAGATGACGAGTTATTTAAAACATTTAATTGTGGAATTGGTATGGTTATCATAGTAAAAAAAGAATCAAAAGACAGAGTAATGATATCCCTCAGAAATTCCAAAGAAAATGCCTTTGAAATTGGAAAAATAACTAAAAAAGTTGTTGATGAACCACAAATACAAATTATCTAAGTATTTATTAGTATTAGTACTTTTTTCTCAAAGTCTTTTTGCCTTCAAGAAGCTACCGGAAAATTTTTACATTGATTACGAACTATTCCAGTTTATAAAACTAAGAAATATTGAAGTAGAAAAAACCCAAATATCCTCCGGCGAAATAAAATTACAATATAAGCAGAAAAATAAAAAATATGATTTGAATGTTTTGTTAAAAACTAAAAAATTTCTAAAATTTTTTGGGGATAAAGATATTCAGAGCAAAGGTTTTGTTGGCAATAAGGGGCTTTTATTCAATTCATTCCTAGTCAATGACCTAAAAAAACCAAAAAAAAATGTATCTGTAACTTTTGATAGAAAAAATGACAAGCTAAAAGTTGACTACAAAAAAAAGTTAACTGAAAAAAAGTATGTGGGTAATTTATTAGATATACCTACATTAATTCTACAATTTCATTTTGAAAAAACTAAGCCTAAATATTCATTTGATTTTTTAGAAGGAAAAAAAGTTAGAAATATTGAATATAAAAAAATTAAAGATGAAAGTATAAAAATCAATGGAAGAAATTTTCAAACGGAATTATATGAGGGAGAAATTACCTCAGTTAAAAATTCAAAGCATTTTATTTGGCTCTCAAAAAGTGTTTATAGAATCCCTATTAAAATAAGATTAAAGATGAAGGGTGGATTAATGATTGACCAAAATTTAAAAAACACAGATCTTAAAATTAAAGAAATAGATGAATAGATTTTCTATAAAGTCATGTGCCGAGGTTTTAGAAGAAAGCTTTTCTAATAACTTTCCGGCTGATTCTC
>JGI20160J14292_10001311_pt1 | contig 20844 bp, 16 predicted proteins | sample COG_10_FD_14292 | JGI IMG/M metagenome (IMG submission 14292) | reverse complement strand
TAGATCATTAAGATCGTCAATCAACACAAAAGAGCTACCAATAATAATGTTAACAGCTAAGTCAGAAGAGTTAGATAAAATTATGGGTTTAGAATCTGGGGCTGATGACTATATAACTAAACCATTTTCTACAAAAGAACTTATAGCAAGAATAAAAGCACTTCTTAGAAGGTCAGCACCTCAAGCTAACATGGAAGTGGTAACTTTTGGTTCTATAAATTTAAATCCCATGACGCATAAGGTTAAAGATGGTGACAAAAATATTATTTTAGGGCCAACGGAATTTAACTTGCTCCACTTCTTTATGACACATCCAGAAAGAGTTTATAGTAGGACCCAGTTACTTGATTTTGTATGGGGAGCAAATGTCTACGTAGAAGAAAGAACAGTGGATGTTCATATATTAAGATTAAGAAAATCACTTGAATCAGAGGCGTCCAAATACATACAAACAGTAAGGGGTGCGGGCTATAGATTGTCAAAATAAAAATTAGCGATATATAGTTTTTTTTATATATAATATCTTTATGAAAGAGCAGAATAATAAAATTAATAATTATTCAATAGTTGATGATCTCGCAAACTTAGTAATATATTTAGCTATAGCTATAATCATTGGTTATTTAGTTAATGAATTAACTTTTAGTATCTTGATATTTCTATCTATATACATAGTATATATTCTTTATTCTCAATACATCTTTGAAAGATGGATATTTAATTATCAAAAAAATAAATCTATTAATTATCATCAAAAGCACCAATATCTAGTATCAAATCTAAACCAGAGTTTTGAAGAGCTGACTGAGACTAAGTTAAAATTTAAAATTTTAGAAAAAAGATTTAAAGAGCTCAGTGCTTCGATGCCAGACGCAGTTGTAGTTGTAGATAATAATTTTGTTACAGAGTGGTTTAATGATGCCGCTATTAAAATGCTGTCCTTAAAAGATATCGATATCGGAAGACCAATATTGCATTTAATTAGAAATCCTAACTTTACTAAATTTATAAATAGTAGCGAAAGACTATCTAATGTTAATTTTACATCACCTTTAAAATATGATGTAACTATTCAGTCTTTTTTAGTTCCTTATGGAGAAAATAGATATCTATTAACTTTCAGAGACGTATCCGAGTCAGATCATCTTGATAAGATGAGAAGAGATTTTGTAGCTAATGTTTCCCACGAATTAAAAACTCCGTTGACTGTAATATTTGGTTATCTCGAAACTATTAGTTTGTCAGATCAGAAAAATATTGATCAAGGAATTTTAGATCAGATGTTAAAGCAAGCTAAAAGAATGGACGTTATGATAAGTGATTTATTAAAATTAACAAAACTTCAAACTACAAATATTCCTGAAAAAAACTTTTCACCTATAAATTTAAAGAATTTAGTAAATGAGTTATTAATAGCATGTAAGCATAAGTCAAAAATAAATAAAAATGACATTAAAGTATTAACTAATGATGATTTATATATACAAGGATCATACGAGGAAATTTATAGCGCATTTCTAAATTTATTACTAAATGCAATTATGTATTCAGGGTCAGGTGTTACTATAGAAATAAGTTACTTTGTTAGTAATGAAAAAGAAGTAATATTTTCAATAAAAGATTATGGAGTTGGTATACCTCCAGACTCTATTGATAGACTTACAGAAAGATTTTATAGAGTTGATAAAGGAAGATCAAGAGAACAGGGCGGAACAGGCCTTGGTTTATCAATTGTTAAACATATAATGAATAGGCACGAGGGTACTCTAAAAATTAAAAGTTCAATAAGTGAGGGAAGCCAATTTTCTTGTGTATTTCCAAAATCATCTCTTGCAATGAAATCAGCCAAATCTTCCAGTAATATATGATTCTGTTAGCTTATGCTGCGGAGTAGTAAATATTTTTTGTGTCGGCCCAACTTCTACTAAATTACCTAAGTGAAAATATGCAGTTCTTTGTGAAACTCGAGCAGCTTGTTGCATAGCATGCGTAACAATTACGATTGTGAAATTTTCTTTTAACTCATATATTAATTCTTCAACTTTTGCTGTTGCTATTGGGTCAAGCGCAGAACATGGCTCGTCCATTAAGATTACTTCAGGGCTCACTGCAATAGTTCTAGCTATACATAATCTTTGTTGCTGACCCCCTGAGAGACTAGTCCCTGGTGCATCAAGCCTATCTTTTACCTCATTAAATAAGCCTGCTTTTTCTAAACTATTAAAAACTATTTCATCTAACTCAATTTTATTTTTTGCTAAACCGTGAATTTTTGGTCCATATGAAACATTTTCATATATAGATTTAGGGAAAGGATTAGGTTTTTGAAAAACCATACCCACCTTTGCTCTGAGAGGAACGACATCAGTTTTCTTATCTAAAATATTTTCATTATCAAGATATAGTTCTCCATCAACAACACAAGATTCTATAGTATCGTTCATTCTATTAAAACATCTTAAGAAGGTAGATTTTCCGCACCCAGAAGGTCCTATCATTGCTAGAACTTCATTTTTTCCAATATCAATACTCACATTATTTATAGCTAATTTTTCTCCATAACGAACATTTATATTTTTTGCAATAATTCTTGGATTTTCGACATGAATATCACCAACTGTCTCAGAATTATTAATTTGAGATTCAGTTTCTATAATTAAATTATTATTTTTCATAATGTTTATTACTCTTAATTCTCTAAGTTATTATTATACATATAAATTCTTTTGAAAAACTAACCAATATCTTTTTCGAATTTTTTCCTTAAGTAAATAGCCGCGCTATTCATAAAAATCAAAAAAACTAATAAAACCATTATAGCTGCAGAGGTTCTTTCTACAAAACCTCTTTCAGGAGTATCTGCCCATAAGTAAATTTGAATTGGTAATGCGGTCGCAGGATCAGTCATAGTTTGAGGAATATCAACTATAAAAGCTACCATACCTATAATTAATAACGGTGCACTTTCGCCCAAAGCCTGAGCCAATCCAATAATTGTACCAGTCATCATACCAGGAAGAGCAACTGGTACTACGTGGTGAAAAACAGCTTGAATTTTAGATGCGCCAACGCCTAAAGCGCCTTCTTTTATTGAAGGCGGTACTGACTTTAGTGCAGCTCTGCTAGAAATTATAATAGTTGGAAGTGTCATTAAGGATAGAACCATGCCTCCTACAAGTGGAACAGATCTTGGCATTCCAAAAAAGTTTAAAAATATTGCCAAGCCTAGTAGACCAAATATTATTGAAGGGACGGCTGCAAGATTATTTATATTAACTTCAACAAAATCAATTAATTTATTATTTTTTGGAGCAAATTCTTCTAAATAAATAGCTGTAGCAATACCAATAGGAAAGGAAAGTATTAGAGTTATGCTAAGCGCAAAAAGCGAGCCAATAAAAGCACCTAGAATTCCAGATTGTTCAGACTCTGATGAATCACCACTAGTAAAAAAAGTTTTGTTAAAAAATTTTTTAATTAATTTTTTTGATTCTAAAAATTTAATCCATTTTAATTCATCATTATCAATTCTTCTTTCGTCTTCAGGAAGAATTCTATTAATATGACCCTTAATTAACATATCTACATCATCGTCAGCTAACACCCATATTTTTTGATTTGTACCAATAACTTCAATATTGTTTTTAACATAGTCTCTTAGTTGATATTCAGCAGAGCTACTAATAATTTTTTTTAGTTTTCTTTTGTTGCTTCTACCTGAAACATTAGGAAATAGCTCATTAACAGAGTTTTTAACCAATAAACTAAAATTAGATTTTTTAATAATTTCCCAATCTTTTGTTTTGTTGGGGTCTAAAATTTCTTCACTAAAATTAATATTAAGTTGAATTTTTGTTTCTTGGAAAGCTGTATATCCCTGACTAAATATACTTACAAATAGTAGTGAAAGAAGAAATAATGCCAATGTTATAGATGCAATACCATACAATTTAAATCTCTTTTCTTTTGCAAGCCTTGATTTTAGATTATTCATATTGCTCTCTGTATTTTCTTACAATATGAAGGGCTATATAATTCAAAATTAGAGTCACGCAGAAAAGTACTAGACCCAAAGCAAAAGCAGACATGGTTTTAGGGCTGTCAAATTCTTGATCTCCTACTAGTAAAACTACAATCTGAACTGTTACTGTAGTAACAGCCTCAAATGGGTTAGCTGTTAAGTTAGCAGACATTCCTGCTGCCATTACTACAATCATAGTTTCGCCGATTGCTCTAGATACAGCTAGGAGTAAACCTCCTATTATTCCTGGAAGTGCTGCAGGTATTATAACTTTTTTAATAGTTTCCGATTTCGTTGCACCAAGACCTAGAGAGCCATTTTTTAAATTTTGCGGAACAGCATTTATTACATCATCTGATATCGAAGAAACAAATGGAATGATCATCACGCCCATGACCAATCCTGCTGCAAGAGCGCTTTCTGAAGCTATTTCTAGCCCAAAGTGTTGACCAGCATTTCTAATAAATGGAGCTACAACTATTACCGCAAAAAAACCATAAACTACAGTAGGTATACCTGCGAGAATTTCTGTTAGCGGCTTAACAATGTCCCTGACTTTTTTCGATGCATACTCAGATAAATAAATAGCTGACATTAACCCTATTGGTCCTGCTATACACATAGCAATAAAAGCAATTAAAAATGTCCCTGTGAACAAAGGTACAGCACCAAAGGCACCAGTTGAACCGACTTGGTCTTCTCTTATAGGCATTTGGGGACTCCAATGAGTCCCAAACAAAAAGTCACTAATTGGTACGGCAGAAAAAAACTTATTTGACTCAAAAATAACAGATAAGACTATACCAATAGTAACTAAGACAGCTAATGTGGAACAGGCCAATAAAAATAATTCTATAATTTTTTCTAATTTATCCCTTGCTTTAAATTCATGTTTGATTTTCTTGAAGGTAATAATTGCAGTTAAAATAAATATTAGTATAGATATAATAAATAAAATATACCTTGATGATGATAATTCTAAAAAAATATTCTTTTCTAAAAATATCCAAATAATTATAAATAAAATTGAAGCAAGTGATGAGTTAACAGCTAGTATTGCCCCGTGATATACAGGCGTAGAATGAAGTAACCTTTCTTCCCTTAAGACTAGTGATTTTCTAATTCCAGTATAGTAAGCAGAAACACCTAACAATCCTATAATTATTAATATAGTTGTAATATTCATTCGGTATTATTTAATAAAAAAACTGTTTTCATTGTACATATTTGATTTTTCATCATTAAAGAGTAGTATTAAATTATCAAGAACATTAGAACATTCTTTTGTTACACTTTTATTACAGTCTAAACATAACTTTATTTAAAAAATAATATGGATAAAAATCAAATAAATACAGGACATATTTCAACATCATATGATGAAGCTATGTCTGAAATACAATCAAAAACTTTAGAGATGTCAGGAGTAGTAGAATCATCATATTCAGATGCTCTTTCTGGCTTAATAAAAGGTGACAGCTTGTTATCAAAAAAAGTTGCTACAAATGATTTTCTTGTAAATAAACTTGAGATTGATATTGATGAAAAATGTAATACAATTTTAGCTCTCCAAACTCCTGTTGCATCTGATTTAAGAACTATTATTGTTGTGCTTAGAATTATTACAGATCTTGAAAGAGTTGGTGATGAAGCAGAAAAGATTGCAAGACTATCTTTAAAATTAAATTATGAAAATATAGATCTAGCATTTCTAAAATCTTTGGAGCATCTAGGTAATAGTACTTCAGCATTACTGCACAGTTCAATTGATGCTTACGCAAGAAAATCCGTTGAGCAAGCTCTAGAAGTTATACAGGATGATAAAAAAATTGACCTAGAATTTAAATCATGCATGAGGCAGTTAATAACTTATATAGTTAAAATAGAAGATGATAAAGTAGTAAAAAACTTTTTAGATATATCAACTTGCGCAAAAAGTATCGAGAGAATAGGTGATCACGCTAAAAATATTGCGCAACACACGGTTTATTTAATCAAAGGAAAAGATATTAGGCATACATCTGTAGAACAGGTTCGTTCTGAACTAGATGACGCTTAAATATTTTTAACTAAAAGATATTCAAGTAAAGCTTTTTGCGCATGTAATCTATTTTCTGCTTCTTGCCAAATTACGCTAGCATTACTATCTAAGACATCAGAAGTTACTTCTTCTTCTCTATGCGCTGGTAGACAGTGCATAAAAATTACATCTTCATTGGCCACGCTCATAATATTTTTGTTAACTTGTAGGGGTCTAAATATTTTTTTTCTATCTTCCTCTTCCTCTTCTTGACCCATGCTAGCCCAGACATCAGTCACAACTAAATCTGCATCTTTAGCTGCTATAAGTGGATCATTCGTCAATAAAATATTATCATTTTTATTATATAGCGAAGGAATGAATTTATCCGGTGTTGCAATTGATAAATGAAATTCAAATTGTTTTGATGCATTTATATAAGAATTACACATGTTATTAGCATCTCCAATCCAGGCAACTTTTTTACCTTTAATATCACCTTTAATTTCGGTGAATGTCATTACGTCAGCAAGTAATTGGCATGGATGAACTAATTCCGTCAATCCATTTATTACTGGCACAGATGATTCGGCAGAAAATTTCAATACGTCGTTATGGTCATGAGTTCTAATTACTATGCAATCAACCATACTTGAAATAACTTTGGCAGTATCTTCTATAGGCTCACCTCTGCCTAACTGTGTATCTCTAGGTGACAAAAATAATGTATTCCCACCAAAATGAGTCATTCCAACTTCAAAAGATACTCTAGTTCTAGTTGATGATTTATCAAATATAAGTGCTAGTGTTTTATTTTGAAGAGGTGTGTAAGCAATATTACTTTTAGTCATTTTTTTTAATTCAATTGCTCTTAAAACTAGCTGCTTCAAATCTTTTTTTGGTATGTCAAGCAATGTAATAAAATTTTTACTTTTCATCAGAATATCCTTTTAATACTTCATATAGAGTGTTTGCTATAAAGTCCGCTTGGTTTTTTTTTGTAATAAGCGGGGGTAGTAATCTTATTACGTTTTCCGATGTAAGATTTAATATTAGTTTCTTGTCAAGACAGTCTTTAACAATGTTTGAGTTTTTTTTATTAATTTCAATTCCAATCATTAGACCTTTGCCTCGTACGTCTTTAATAATATCTAATTTTTTTGTTTTTTCCTTAATCTTTGAGACAAGATAATCTCCAATAATTTCAGATTGGTTACACAAATCATACTTATCTATAACATCAATAACTTTTGATGATACGGCGCAAACTAATGGATTGCCACCAAAAGTACTTCCATGAGATCCTGGTGTAAATAATTTACTAACTTTTTTGTTTCCAAGGCAAGCGCCTATAGGAACACCGTTTCCCAAACCTTTGGCACATGTAACTATATCCGGCTTAATATTTGAATGTTGATAAGAGAACCATTTCCCCGTTCTACCCATGCCAGTTTGAACTTCATCTACAATTAATAATATATCTTTTTTTATTGTAATATCTCTTAATTCTTTTAAGAATTTCTTATCAGCTAATCTTATTCCACCTTCGCCTTGTATTGTTTCAAGCATAACCGCTGAAACATTGTATTTCTTTATAGATTTTTTCACTGATTCTATATTATTAAATTCACACTTAATAAAACCGCCAAGAAGAGGTTTAAAGCCTTTTTGAACTGAGTCATTTCCAGTTGCACTTAAGGTAGCAATTGTTCTACCGTGCCATGATCTATTAAACATTATAATTTTTGCATTTTTAAGTTTTTTATTATTTGAATGAAGTCTTGCTAGTTTAATAGCAGCTTCATTTGCTTCTGAACCAGAATTGCAGAAAAAGGCTGAATTCATTTTTGAAACTTTGCATAATTTATTTGCAAGTAATTCTTGGTTTTTAATATTAAATAAATTTGAAACATGAATAAGTTTTCTTGACTGATCAGATATGACTTTTGTAATATCTTTGTGAGAATGCCCTAAACAACAGACTCCAATACCTGAAAGTGCATCGAGATATCTTTCCCCTTTATTAGTAAACAAATAAGAGCCTTTTCCGTATTCAAAGGATATTTTTACAGGCTTATAATTTTTCATCAAATAATTCATAATTTAACCATAAATAAAAACGGCAGCTGCTGCTGCCGTATGATATTTATATATTACTGTTAAATTTAAATAAATTCAATGCTATAGAGGTAATCCATGCATATGACTACTCATACACATTAACATTGGTATAGAAAGTAATGTATTTGTTCTTGAAGCCATTAAAGCAATAACTTTGCCTTTTGCAATTTTCTCATCTGTGGCCTCAACCATTCCTAATATTCTCTTTTGATTTGGCCAGATTAATCCCCAAACATTAAATAACATTATAGTCCCAAGCCAAGATCCAATACCTATGACTTCAGCACCTGGCTGAAGTGTAAAAGCATTGTGTATGCCAATACCACTAATTTGTAAAGTAGCTGCACCTGTTATCCATGTCAAAAGTGCTCCCCACCTAAAATAAAATAATGCTGTTGGAGCAATATATTTATTGATAGCTGCTGGACCAGGTCCATCTTTATTAGGTTTATTCATATCAGATAACGCTGCAGCTACACCAGGTACCTGAACAAAGTTAAAGTAATATAGCAGTCCAATCCATATAATTCCGAAAAAAACATGTAGCCAAGTTGCTAAAGACCAGAGCGAGTTTGCTGGGTCCCCATGATTTAAAGAAAGACTTATTATTATTGCTAGTATAAAACCTAGACCAACTGTCATAGGTATTGATTTTAAAGGATTCATTGTTTTTATCTCCACATAAAAATGTATATAAACATGACTATTCTATTCTTTGAGATACAATGATGCAAACAATGAATAAAACTAATATGAAAACAATAAAATACATCTTAAATTCAGAAGCGCAAACTAGAGAAGCGGCAAAAAAATTCTCAAAAGCAATCTCTTTACCCTTAATAGTCGGGTTAACAGGAGATTTAGGCGTTGGAAAAACAGCATTCATAAGAAGTTTTATAAAATTATATAATAAGGACGAAAGAGTAAAGAGCCCAACATTCAGCTTAGTTGAAGAATATATGTATGATAAAATAAATATTACTCATGCTGACCTATATAGAATAAAAGAAAATGAAAAATATTATTTAAATCTTGAAGATTATCAGTCAAAAAAAAGTTTAATACTAATAGAATGGATCAATAATGATCAAAAATTCATGGCATGCTCTGATATTATAATAAATATAAATATTTTAGATAAAAAAGATCAAAGAGAAATAGTTTTTTCCGGATTTTCAGAACAAGGTAAAAAAATAATTAAAAATATAGAAGATGCTTTTAAAAAATAAAAAGATAAAAAAAAATAATTTATTAAAAATAATCTTGGCTGGCCTGTTTTTTATTTCTTTATCTCAAGAAGCAATTTCGTCCAATAGTTTAAATAATTTAAGAGTTTCTCATAATGTAGAAGACAGTAAGATAAGAATAGTTTTTGATGCAGATAAAAAAATAAATTATAAATTTAAATCATTATTAAAGAAAAACTCTTTAAAGGTAAGTTTTAGAGATATAAATATAAAGAAGAGCTTTAAGATACCTAAATTTAATAATAAATATATAAAAAACTTAAAGCTTACGAGAAAAGGAAGCAGTTTAAATTTTNATTTTAAATCTAATAGTGAATTTAAATATAAATACTTTTCTTTAGAACCTAATAATAAATATGGTCACAGGCTTGTACTAGATATATATCTAGTAAATAAAAAACCATCTACTTATNCTAAGAAAATAAAAAAAACTAAAATTGTAATAGCTATAGATGCTGGACATGGTGGTAAAGACCCAGGCGCTGTAGGCAAAAGAGGTACCAAAGAAAAAGATATAGTNCTATCAATTTCAAANAAACTATATAATTTATTACGTAAAGAAAAAAAAATTAAGCCTATCCTTATTAGAAATTCGGATAAATATATATCACTTAGACAAAGAATTGAAAAGGCTAGGAAATATAAAGCAGATCTTTTTATTTCTATTCATGCAGACGCAGCAAGAAATAGAAAGGCCAAAGGATCTTCAGTCTATGTGTTATCTCAGCATGGAGCATCAAGTGAAGCCGCAAAGTGGCTTGCAAATAAAGAGAATTCTGCTGATTTAGTGGGTGGAATTAGCATAGATAATAAAGACAATACTTTGGCTCAGGTAATTCTAGATATGTCACAAAGTGCAACTATAGAGACAAGTTTAAAAGCATCTCGAATTATGCTTAGGAAATTAAAAAAAATTAATACTCTTCATTCAAGTAGAACAGAGCAGGCAGGTTTTGTCGTTCTAAAGTCCCCTGATATTCCGTCAATGTTAATTGAGACTGCTTATTTATCAAACCCTAAAGAAGAAAAAAAACTAAAGACTAATAAATTCCAAAATAGAATAGCTAAAGCGATAAGAGACGGTATTTTAGAAATAATAAAAAAAGGAATTATTTAAAGATATTTTTGTCATGATTTTTTTGCTCAAGTGAACCTATTGCTTTATTTGTGAAGCTAGAAGAAATTTTAGATATTTTATCAGAGAAAGTTTTAACTGGTTTATATTTTATGTGTGTAATTTCAAATTTTTCTTTCATAGAGAGAATATATTCATCACTAGTCATAATTTCATCAATTAAATTTAAACTTAAGGCATTCTCACCATACCAATATTCTCCAGTTGCAACTTTCTCAATATCAATATTTTTTCTTTGGCTGGTGATAAAATTTTTAAAAAGCACATGAATTTCCTCAAGCTGTTCATTTAATTTTTCTCTATCCTTATCTGTATTTTCACCAAACATAGTTACAGTTCTTTTATAATTTCCTGCTGTGTGTTGCTCAAAATTAATACCTTTATCTTTGAGTAATTTATTAAAGTTTGGGACTTGTGCAAGTACACCTATTGATCCAATTATTGCAAACGGTGAAGCAATAATTTTATTTGCAACGCATGCCATCATATATCCACCACTTGCAGCAACTTTATCAACACATATTGTTAAAGGTATCTTTTTATCTTTAATCCTCTTTAATTGCGAAGCTGCTAAACCATGTTCATGCACAGTTCCACCAGAATTTTCAAGCCTTAATAAAACTTCGTCACCTTTTTTACATGATAATATAACACCAGAAACCTCTCTTCTTAGCGAGACTATTTCACTTGCTCTAATATTTCCTTTAAAGTCTATGACAAATAATCTTTTTTCTAATTTTTTGTTAGATTTTTTTTTAGCCTTTATGAATTTTTTGAAATCAGATTTTGTGAGAATATTTTTTTTTATATTTTCTTCTATAGAATCCAGCTCTTTATTTACATTTTTTATTTCAATGCTCCCACTTCTATCGCTTTTTTTGGAATTTACTATAAAGCTTATTATTAGAAGAATACTAATTAAAACTGTTAAAGTTTTAATTAGAAATAGACTGTAATTTGATAATAGTTCTATAAACATTTTTTTATTTCCTTTTTAGGTTAAATACTTGGAATAAAGTTTGTTCCTTTTCTTTATTTTCTATTTTAGTATACATATACATTTCAATTAATTCTAATTTTATGGATTTTTTCAAAAAATTACCTCTAATTATTGAATCATAATTCTCTGTTCCAACCATACTAATACTAGTACTTAAATATAATCTATCTAATAAATTTTTACTTATCATTTGTTCAACTATAGTTGGTCCTGCAATAAAATATACTGATTTAAATTTATTTTTAATCACATAGTTGTTTAATTGATTTTCCGAGATATTTTTACCTGCATAGCTAATAACAGTATATCCGTTATTCTTTAGGGTACTTAATTTTTTTTTATTCTTTGAGGTTGTTAATATAGTTATTCTTTCTTTATATTTTTCTATTTTTTTGTCTATTGGAAAACTTAAGCTATTACTTAAAATTATAATTTTTTGTTGTTTTATTTTATTTTTATCTCTCCATTGATCTAGATAACTATCATTTAATGAAAGTATATCGCCATAATATCCCTTATTAAGTCCATTTATATAATGTGTATTTGTCACTAAGCAGTCAGCTTGAGCATGAAGCTGACAAAACAGAATAAAATCTATTTTATTTTTTATGCTGCTTGGTGTGAGCAGGCGATCATTCTTTTTATCATATGTGGCTATTCTTCCATCAAGGCTTTTGAGAAAATTTGCATAATATAAAGGCTTAAAATTATTATTTATATTGGATATAACTGGGTTTAAATATACGTTATTTGCTTTACGAGCAACTTTCTTACCTAGTGGATAAATTTTATTTATCATTTGATTCATAAATTCAATAATATTATGTTGGATATATTTGCTAATATAATTCATGTATAGCGGTATTACCATAAATTATAAGAATAAAAATAAAAGTAATATTTTTTCAAGGATGATTGGCTTATATTATTTTCAAAATAATGGGGATATAAAGTGGAATCAATATTAGAGATTAAAGATAGTTGTGTTACTTCAGAGCAGTTGTTGAGAAGTTATGCTTTCGCTCGATACTTAAAAATTTATAAGAAAGAGTATTTAGAAGAATTAGAAAAGAAAGGCGAAAAACATTCCGAAGAAGCAAAGCAAAAAATGGAATTGATCGCAAATTTAACTTTAAAAGATATTTTTCAAGTTTTTGAAAGAGAAGCTAAAGGTGCAGATTTAGAAAAAGATAGGGCGATAGTTAGATTTCTTGATGGTTGTTACCATCATTATAGAAACAAAAGTTTTTCTAGATTAGTCAGGATGCATAATGAGATTGTAACTTCATCATTAGAAACTCAAAGCTCTATCAAATCTAAGATATCTGATAAGGCAGAAGAATTATCAGAATTAATAATATTAACTAGGAGAAAGTTATTAGATAAAGTGGGTTTAGGTCATGGGGTTTCAAGGTCTCATGGTTTGGACGCCTCCCCAAATGTAACAGCTGGAGAGATATCTGGACATTTTTGTAATATACCTTCTACTTATTCAAAAATTGCATATACAAATCTTACGGTCACTGCAGATATTAAAACAGGTATACATTACGATACTTCTGTTAATAAAAGAGCTTATCCTTTTTATGAATTGGAGCACAACCCATTAAATCTGGACAATTTTATTCCTGAGGATTGGGTTGCAGTTCCATTAAAAGTAGGTAAGTGGTTAATAATTACATACATACATAAATCCAGAGGCTCTATTGAAATGGAACCCGGCTTATTAAATTTATTTCCTTTTTATAAAGTTGATAAAGACTTTACGAGTAAGAAGCCAGACGGTATTTTCTTTTTTGGATATCCTGGGGCCTCTAAAGAGGACCTAGGTTTTTATAATGATAAAGAGAATGATTTATTGATTGGAATGGTACCCGATTTACCTGAGTACGGTTATTTTGGTTATTGCAAGAAGCCAATTTTAACTTTACATAATGTTCTAGCAATACTAAAAGGAGATTTTCCTTTGCATTGCGGTTGCAATAGGTATGTTGTTGGATTCGATAAAGAAACTGATGAACCATTTATATCAGATATATATATAAAAGCTGATGATATGGGTAAAGCAGAATTTTATAAAAATGATAAGGATAAATTAAAAAAATTAAAATTTTATGGTACTGAAATTGGTGCATTTGCATGCTTAGATGGTTTTAGTGAAAAAGCTAAAATGCAAATGATTGGAAGAGAAATTGGTTATAACGCATCATATGGAACAAACGCTAGGCAAATAGTTCCGGTTGCAGAAGAAAGCGAAGTATCAACAGGAAGTAATCTAGATATATTATTATATATAAATAATTACGACTTAAAGAAACCTGGAGAAACAATGGTTGATACATCTATGCCTGTAAAAGATGCAATAGTACATTTTCATGATGGAAGAAGATGCGCAGCTGGGAGTACCCAGACAGGAAGGGGTGGAACTGAGATTAGTTATTGGGCGAACCCTTTTCCATTATTAAAGGATAATGATGGAACAATCATTCATAAAAATTTATACGAGAAATATACTGATACTGAAGAAGAGTTAATTTCCACTATTGAAAAATTAGTTAAAACAGGTGATATGGAAGTTGGTGTGGCATATAGCATGCTAATGGCAGGAGTCTATGAGGGAAATACTGACGAAAAAGTTATAGAATGTGGGTTTAATAATAGAGAAGAAATTGAGCAAGAGGGGCCAATAAGATTAGCAGAGTCTCTAATAGTGTCTGTTAAGGAATTTGCTATTAAAAAAAGAGAGAAATTAGGAAAAAATATACGCGAGGTTGATGTAACAGTAGCTATGATTGGTGATAGTAGAACAGGTAAATCTGAAACTGCTGAAAAAATGGAAGGAATTCTTAATATGAACGTAGCATAAAAAAATATTCATTTATTTAGAATAATTTTTTAGTTGTTCGTCTATTTTTAAGGTTTGCATTTTAAGATCCTTTAATTTTTGCTCGTCAGCAACGACAACATGTCCAGGTGCATTTTTAATGAACTCAGAATTTGCTAATCTCACCTCAATGCCTCCAGCTTGTTTAATATATTTTGCTTTTTCCTTTGAGAGCCTATCGATTTCAGAGTCAATATCTATGAGATCTGACGATGGAATTAGTAATTTTAAATTATTAGAAATACAAGTATAGTAATTTTGATTTATATCTTCTTTTCCAAAGCTAAACTTATTAATTTTAGCTAGATCCATTATTAAGCTAGAAAGATTTTTAAAAAATAACTTATCTTTATTATTTTCACCAACAATAACCACCTCAATAACTTTATTTGGTTGAACGCCTATTTCAGATCTAGTCTTTCTTATTGCTGATACAATATCTATCATCCAGCTTATATTGCTTACATCTAGATCATTAGAAAATTTTTCTGCATTAGGATAACTATTATCCTGTAAAAATTTTCCTTCTCCATACATATCATGATAAATTTCTTCAGTAATAAATGGCATTATGGGGTGCAAAAGTAATAGTATATTTTTTAGCACATCTCTTAAGTTAAAAATTATTATACTTTTTTCAACCTCTGAAATATTATCTTTATTTAATTTTGATTTTGATATTTCAATATACCAGTTACAGTAATCTTGCCAAACAAAACTATATAAATTTTTTGCAGCGTAATCAAATCTATAATTTTTATAACTTTCTTTCGTATCTGTTATTAAAGTGCTTAGCTTTTTTCTAATCCAAAAATCTTCGTCACTAAATTTTTCAGATTCAATATCATATGATTGATTTTGACTTTGCATTTTAACGTACCTAGCAGCATTCCATAATTTATTACAAAAGTTTCTATAACCCTCTACTCTTTTTAAATTAAAATTTATATCTCGTCCGTTACTTGCTAGTGAAGCAAATGTAAACCTTAGCGCATCAGTACCATATGAATCTATTCCATGAGGGTATTCTTTTTTTGTATTTTTTTTAATTTTTTCTGCCATTTCTGGCTGCATAAGATCAGATGCTCTTTTATTTATTAAGTCTTCTAATTTAATTCCATCAATTAAATCAATTGGGTCAATTATATTGCCTTTCGATTTAGACATTTTTTTTCCAGACGAGTCTTTTACTAAACCGTGAACATAAATTTCTTTAAATGGAACCTCGCCAACAAATTTTTTCCCCATCATAATCATTCTTGCCACCCAAAAAAATATAATATCAAATCCCGTTATGAGAACACTAGTTGGATAAAAAGTTTTAACCCTTTCAGTTTCATTTGGCCATCCTAAAGTTGAAAATGGCCAAAGTGAAGAAGAAAACCATGTGTCCAAGACATCTTCATCTTGAGTTAAAATAGTTTGGCTTTTTATATCATATTTTTTTCTAACATCGTTCTCATCTTTACCAACATAAATATTTTTTTCCTCGTCATACCATGCTGGTATTCTATGTCCCCACCAAAGTTGTCTACTAATGCACCAATCCTGGATATTATTCATCCATTCAAAATAAGTTTTTTCCCAATTTTCAGGCACAAATTTTATCTCTTTTTCTTTAACGCATCGTATAGCTTCTTCAGCCAATGGTTTTATTTTTACATACCACTGATCTGTCATTAAAGGTTCAATAATAGAGTGACTTCTGTCTCCTCTAGGTATAACCATTTTATGATCAGAAACTTTAGTAAGATTATTAGATTCTTGTAATTCAGAGAGAATTTTCTTTCTTGCCTCAAATCTATCAAGATTATTGTATTCTTTAAAATCACACTTAACTCTTGCAGATGTGTCAAAAATATTTATTATTTCTAAGTTATGTTTTTTTGCAATCTCGTAATCATTGAAATCGTGGGCAGGCGTAATCTTCAGACATCCTGTACCAAATTCCATATCAACATATTCATCAGATATTATAGGAACTTTTTTTCCTGTTATAGGTACAATCACATTTTTACCTATATATTTCTTATATTTTTCATCAAGCGGATTTACTGCAACTGCAGTATCTCCTAGAATAGTTTCTGGTCTTGTAGTAGCAATTTCTAAATAATTTTCAGCATCATTTTCCAGAAAATATTTTATTTGCCATATTTTACCATTCTCTTCTGAGGATATTACTTCAAGATCAGATAATGCGGTTTGAAGAACTGGATCCCAATTAACCAATCTTTTTCCTTTATAAATTAAGCCTTCTTCGTATAAGTCTATAAAAACTTTACTTACTGCAATCGATAACCCTTCATCCAAAGTAAATCTTTCACTCCCCCAATCAAGTGAAGCCCCCATTCTCCTTAGCTGCTTTGTTATTATGTCTCCAGATTGACTTTTCCAGTCCCACACTTGATCAATAAATTTTTCTCTACCTAAGTCTGTTCTAGATATACCTTGTGCTGTTAATTTTCTTTCAACAACCATTTGCGTTGCTATCCCTGCATGGTCAGTACCGGCCTGCCATAGAGTTTTATTTCCAAGCATTCTATGATATCTACATAAGATGTCCATTAATGTAACTTGAAAAGCATGCCCCATATGTAATGTTCCAGTAACATTAGGAGGTGGAATCATAATACAGTAGGGTTCCCCATCTCCCGAAGGAGAGAAAATTTTATTTTCTTCCCATTCTTTGTACCATTTACCTTCAATTTCAGATGGATTGTATTTATTGTCAATCATATAATTAAATTAAAAATAATAGAGAATCTTTTATAGGGACTTAGCATGTTCAAGTAGAAAATGTGTTAATAAAGAAACAGGTCTTCCTGTACCACCTTTATTTGCTCCTTCATTCCAAGCCGTTCCAGCTATATCAAGGTGCGCCCAACTATAATTCTCAGTGAATCTTGATAAGAAACAAGCAGCAGTAATTGTTCCAGCATACCTTTTTCCTATATTAGCAATATCTGCAAAATTACTATCTAACTCAGATTGAAATTCTTCCCACATTGGCAATTCCCATATATAGTCATGACTAATATTTGAGCTATTTTTTAATTTTTCAGTAAGCTCTTCATCGTTCGAAAGTACGCCACTTGCGACTTTTCCAAGCGCAACAAGAACTGCTCCTGTAAGCGTTGCAACATCAATTATATGTTTAGGTTTGAATTTTAAGGAATAAGTTAGCGCATCACATAATACTAACCTACCTTCAGCATCTGTATTAAGTATTTCAACAGTCTGACCAGACATTGTAGTAACAACATCCCCAGGATTCGTAGCAGAACCACTAGGCATGTTTTCTGCAGAAGCAACAATGGCTACTACATTAATTTTTAGATTAAGTTCACTGATAGATTTCATTGTTCCTATGACACTTGCGGCCCCACACATATCATATTTCATTTCATCCATACCGTTACTTGGTTTTATTGATATACCACCAGTATCAAAAGTTATACCTTTACCAACTAACACAATAGGTTTTTCATTTTTTGCTCCCCCACTATAATTGATAGTTATCAATTTAGATGGCTCATCACTTCCATTACCTACTGACAATAAACAATTCATACCCATTTTTTTCATTTCTTTTTCATCATGAATTTTTATATTTAGATTTTTATTTGTTTTCCCAAGAGATGTTGCTGTTTTTGCAAGATAAGTTGGAGTACAAATATTACTTGGAAGGTCTCCAAGATTTTTAGCAAGCTTTATTCCATTAGCTATAGCCTCACCTTGTGAAAAATATTTTTTTATATCTTGCTTGTAATTTTTCTTAATTGAATCAAACACAAAAAACAACTTGCTAACCTTGTAATTATTTTTATTTTTTGTTTTATTTTTTGTTTTATCATAATGATAATCAATTCCATTGATGTGAATTGATATATTTCTAATTGCCCAATCTATACTAAATTTATCGTTTATAAATGAACTAACACCTAGGTAAATATTTTTAATATTTTCAGTCTTACAAATTTTAGAGAATGAGCTAATAGATTTTAAAAATTTTTTTTCATTATATTTATTTTTTTCGCCTAGCCCAATAAGGTAGATTTTATTTAATTTTTTATTAGACGTCTCATACACACATAGAGATTGATTGATTTTCCCCTCAAAAGAAGACTTTTTTATAGTTTCTTTAATCTTAGCTACATCTAAGGAACTAAGTGATTTTTCCAATTCTTTTGTACTTTTATCGGAAAATACTCCAAATATTGCTGACCCATTAGGAGTATTTGATGTTATATTATCGGTTAAATCGTATTGCATGATTTTAATGCCTCTTTGTAATTATTGATTATGAAAAATAACTCTAAATATACCAAAAATAAAGAAAAATGGTTGGATATTTACAATTCTTGTAAATATAAATTATATCAATTTAAAAAGAAAATTATAACTATATTTGTTATATATCAAAATAAGAATTTTATCCTATCATTAAACACATTTAAAAAACTAAAAATTGAAAAATTAACAATATTAGATAAATACATATTAAAAAATTTTATATTCGCTTTTTTGTCCGTATTGTCAGTTTTGATCTTAGTTATAGTGGGAAGGTTATTTGTAAAACTTCTCGAATATGTTGTTGAAGGTAGATTTGATATTGAAATGATTTTTTCATTACTATTCCTAAGCACATCAAAGTCAATAATTCTTCTTCTGCCATTTGCCCTGATGATAGGTTTGATTATATCCCTATCTAAATTGTATAGAGACGGTGAAATATATGCCTTAAAGGCATCTGGCAATTACAAGACCGTATTTACAAAAATATTTTACATAGTTTCTATTCCATTATTTATCATAATTTTTACCCTTAACATGTTTATTTCTCCAATATTAATAACAGAAATTCAAACAAAGAAAATAGAAGCTGCCGCAACGTCAGAAATCGGTTTAACAACTCCTGGAAAATTTATTCAGATGAAGAATAAGAACTGGATAATTTTTGTTGAAGAAATAGAAAATGAAGTATCAAAAAAAATATTTATAAAAAGTTCTGATAATAATAAAATCTCAATTGAGACAGCTGAAGAAGGCAACGAATTTATTGAGAATGGTATTAGAAGACTTGTCTTAAAAAATGGACAAAGATACACAGGCACTCCCGGAACTGGGAACTTTCAAGTTATGAAATATGATGAGCATGAGGTTAAGCTTGTTAACACTACGCCAGAATTTTCATTAAATTATAGGATGAAAAGTATATCTGATCTTATTTATGATGATAATAAAGCTTTATCGAGCGCAGAAATACAATGGAGGCTCTTTGCACCCCTTTCTACGTTAATTTTAATATTGTTTGCGTTTGTTCTTGGAGATGTAGCACCTAGACAAAATAAATATTCAAATCTACTTTTTGCAATAATCATATATTTTATTTATTCAAATTTGGCAATTGTTTCTGTTAACGAAGTACAAAAAAACTCAAATTTATTTTCTTTTGTTGGCACTTGGTGGGTGCATATTTTAGCGCTACTATCTTGCTATTTAATTTACATTATAAAAAAATTACAAATAAAAAGTTATAGTAATTTAAAATTTTATATTAAAAACTATAAAAGGTAGCAGATGAAAATTTTAGACAAATATATTGCTAAACAAATCTTATTTTCAATATTTGCAGTTCTCGGAGTTTTAGTAGTGGTAGTTGGGTTATTAGATTTGGTTGATGAATTAAAAAAAGTTAATGATGGTTACCCGGTATCGCTAGCATTTTTTTACGTAATATTAAATACTCCACAAAATATATACGAGGTTCTTCCAATAGCAACACTTATGGGTAGNTTGATTGGCTTAAGTAAGCTTTCAAGTACTAGTGAGCTAAATGCAGCAAAATCATCAGGCTTATCATTTGCAAAAATTATTGTTATAGCTCTAAAATCTGGCTTAGTAATAGTTATGTTAACATTTTTAATAGGTGAATTTGTAGCTCCTAAAGGTCAGCAGTTGGCCAATAATATTAGAAATCTTGGAGAATCGACTAGACTAAGTATGAAAAATACCGATGGAATATGGATAAAAAGTAAAAATAGTTTTATTCATATTGCAAAAGTTTACCCAGATAAAATTGTTCAAGAAATATCACTTTATCGTTTTAATGAAAAACAGCAGTTGTTAGAGTCAATATATGCAGAAGAAGGTTATTATAAAGATGGCAAATGGTTTATGACAAATATAACGTTATCAAGTTTTGAGAATAAGGATATTGAAATCAAAAGTCATAAAGTCGCAACATTTGATGAATTTGTAGATTTAGATTTATTTGACATTATGGTCATAAAGCCAAATCAAATGACACTAATGCAATTAAAAAAATATATTCAATATTTAAAAAATAATTCAATGGAGTCTAAAGGATATGAGTTGGCTTATTGGTCAAAATTCTCAGTACCAATTTCATGTTT
>JGI20160J14292_10001298_pt1 | contig 20941 bp, 18 predicted proteins | sample COG_10_FD_14292 | JGI IMG/M metagenome (IMG submission 14292) | reverse complement strand
AACTCATGTGGAATGGAAGAATTTACATCTATTGATGAGCTTTTGTTGCAACCTTTATTAATCTCAAAAATAAACCTCGTCTTGATTGTATTGTCTACTGCAAGACCAATTTGAGAAATTTCGGGATCAATAGGTAGAGACAAATCAGTTTGGCTTAAAAAATTTGGGGGCAAGGCAGATTCGATAAATTCAGATGCAAAAATTCCTTGAACATGTGGAGCAATTTTACTCCCAAGAATCATTTGGGACAAGCCCGTGCTAATTACATAATGCTCCAGCTTGAAATCGTAATCCTTATATGCATTTTCTTTTGGTATTAAGGCTAATTCATCAAAAAATTCTGGTAAACCGGGGTAGAATTCAAGTTCATTACCCAGTTCGAAGAGTTTTTGATTTGTCAAACCACGCATGGGACCATTTTTTACATAACTTAAAAGGTGATTTAGGTAAATGGTTTCAGCAGAAACGGAAAGGCCACGATTTGCATAAATTTGTGGAAGCTTATTTACCTCTGACCAAAATATTTTTTCGCTTACCCCAAATTGGTTAAAAAGAGGGGTTTGCATGTACCCAGGAATTAATGTTTTATCAAAATCCCAAACACAAGCCAATGTATTTTGACTGTGTATCTGACCCTTTTTAGAAGCTTTGCTCAATTTAATCGTTTTCCTCCATGGTATACACTATAAAGGAATTTAAATGGAAGTGCTACCAAATATAGAACCTTTTCGGGAACGTTACAATGAAGTTGAATTGCAACTGTCAGAACCTGATGTTTTCAAAGATGCCTTCCGAGCAAGTTCGCTAAATCGCGAGCTCACTAGGTTAAGAAAAATCATTGAGCTTCATGATTCTAGTAGTCACTGTCAGCAAGAAATTGAATCCACGAAAGAGTTAATAGATGATCCAGAATTAGGTTCTTCGGCACTCGAGGAGATTGATCTTCTAAACAAAAGGCTGGAAGAACTGGAAAGTAATTTGATCCTGGCAATGCTTCCAGAAGAAGCTGATACCGGAAAAAATACAATCGTTGAGATTCGTGCTGGTGCTGGTGGGGATGAGGCATCTTTATTTGCTGCCGATCTCTTTAGAATGTACTGCAGGTACGGTGAGAATAAAACATGGGGGTTTGAATGCCTTAGCCAAAGTACTTCTGAAAGCGGAGGTTTCAAAGAAGTCGTCTTTATTTTCAAAGGTGAGGATGCATGGTCACGAATGCGTTTTGAGAGTGGCGTTCATCGTGTACAACGAATTCCTGTTACAGAAGCAGGGGGAAGGATTCACACCTCTACTGCTACAGTTGCTGTATTACCCGAAGCACAAGAAGTTGAAATTTCCATTGATGCACAGGATTTGGAAATAAGTGTCTGTCGGGCTTCAGGGCCGGGTGGGCAAGGGGTTAACACCACTGATTCTGCTGTACAACTCTTACACAAACCGAGTGGTATTTCGGTATATTGTGCAGACGAACGATCTCAGCTTAAAAATAAAAATAAAGCTATGACAGTTCTTCGCTCACGACTATTAAAAGCCAAACAGGCTGAGGAAAATGCCAAGTATGCAAATGATCGAAAAGCTCAAGTGGGCTCTGGTGATCGAAGTGAACGTATTAGAACCTATAATTTCCCGCAAAGCAGATTGACGGACCACAGAATCAACTACAGTTCTCATGCTTTAAATGATTCCATGATGGGAGACTTAGACCACTTGATCGATGCACTGACCGCCCATGACCAAACAGTAAAACTGGAGGCTCTCTTAAAAAATGGGTGCAAGTGAGAACTTAACCATTGAAGATGTTCTTTGCAAATCATCAGATTACCTGGCCCGTCACCAAGTAACTAATTTTAAGACAGATGCAGAGTGGTTAATCGCTCACGCACTTGGTTGGCCAAGGATGCAACTTTATTTGAAATTTAATGAGGTGCTTTCAGATAATTCTTTAAATTCTATTAAAAAATTAATTATGCGAAGGGGTAAACGGGAGCCATTACAGCATATTTTAGGTTCGGTACAATTTGCAGGACTAACATTAAAATGTGACTCAAGGGCTCTTGTGCCCCGACATGAAACTGAATTTTTAGTAGATGAACTTTTCAAGCGTCTTGGACCTGATTTTAGTGGCAAGATCGCTGATTTGGGAAGCGGTAGTGGGGCTATTATTTTAAGCCTTTGTTCCCTTTTGCCTAAGGCTCATGGAATAGGGTTAGAAAAATCAGACGCAGCACTGTCACTCGCAAAGGAAAACCTGGATTTATGTAATTTAAACCAACAAGTCTCCTTTCAACAGCACGATTGGCAAACTAAGTCGAAACCCCAAGAAACTTATGACATCATTGTTAGTAACCCTCCCTACTTATCTGAAGAAGATTGGGATAAAACACAGCCTGAAGTTAAAAGCTACGACCCCAAAGAAGCATTAATTGCGGACAAACAGGGACTTGGGGATATTGAAACGATAATTGAGTATTCCCACAATAGATTAAATGACCAAGGTTTTTTAGCTATAGAATTTGGTATGCATCAGGCTGATACTGTAACTAATCTGCTAAAGAATTTATATAACGTGGAAATTTTATCAGACCAATTTTTGGTGCGCAGGTTTGCAATTGCACATAAAATTTAAGTCCATTTGAATTAAATTTTTTTAGAAGTTGAGCCTTGGGATTGTGAAACCTGAGCTACAGTGATGTAATTTACCCAATCTTTTAAAATTCTGAGTCCTTCATGTAAGCGTATGTCGAGGTTCTTAGGCATAACAAATTTGTCTAAGTCGGGAGAAGTGGCATTTTTGTCGTCTTTTATTCCTCGAACAATTAATGATTTTTCTTTCTGGTCTTTTACAACCTGGAGTTCGAGCTCTTTGGAAGGAAAAGAGAGTTTGGACAATGACTTATATTCCTTGTTAAGAAAATCTGTCTTATTTAAATCAAATAAATTTGTTTGTAGTCTGTTACTTAAATTTAAAGACACGCTTTTCTGATCTCTCTTTTTTCGAAACCAAGAAATATTTTTTTCCAGGTAATCAAACTCTTTGGTTGATGATTGTCTGTCTTTACTTGAAGAAAGGAGAGCTTTTACAGTTTGATCAGAGTATTTAAACTCTCCTTGTGGGCGCCTAAAATTTACTTCTGCAATTTTATCCCAAGCAAGTGCGTTATCCAAGTCCGACTCCCCAATGGGTAAGTACTTGTTAATTGAATGAAAAGAAATGTCACTTGAGACGCCCGTTAATTGCGTACTCTCTCCAGAAGGTAAGTAATATTTTTGGATTGTTATCTTTGCGGCACTTTTTTTCCCTTGCTGGCCGGAAAAAGCAAAAGGCATATTCATGGGAAGCAAGGATTGAACTGTTCCCTTACCGTGCGTCGATTGATCGCCGACAATCAGAGCTCTTCGGTGGTTCTTTAGAGCTCCAGCAACTATTTCAGAAGCTGAAGCACTGTAACGAGAAACCAATACAATCATCGGACCGTCCCAGATTAACTTGGGATTAAAATCAAATTTTTTCCTAATTTTTCCATCAGAACTCTTAACCTGTACAACAGGACCTCGAGAAATAAATAGTCCGGCAAGGTTTACTGCTTCGCTCAAATACCCACCTCCATTTCTGCGCAAATCCAAAACGAGACCTTGCATTTCTTGTTCTTTCAACAAATTGATTAGTTCTTCAACATCATCAGTTGCTTTATGGCCATCTCCGCTTGATCCGTAAAATGAAGGAAGCTCAACCACTCCCAACAAAAGCTCATCTCCATTGTTGTTTATTTTATGAATAGATGCACTTGCCAGATTTGCTGTAAGTTTAATTTTATCTCTTATTATTTTAACAGTCTTGGTAGTCGTTGGACTCTCAATAGGACGAATTTTCAATGAAACTAATGTGTCCTTGGGGCCCTTAATCAGTTCGACGATTTTAGATAAACGCATGTCAACGACATCAACAAACTCTCCTTCTCCTTGGGCAACTTTTAGAATGACATCTTCTGGTTCAAGTTGTCGGGATGCTTCTGCAGGGCCGCCAGGAAGTAATTCTTTTATTGTACAATATCCGTCAGCGTCTGTTAAAACAGCCCCTATCCCTACAAATTCGTTGTGCATTGCCTGATCGAATTTTTCTTTCTCTTTTATGTTGAGGAAAGAGGTGTGTGGGTCAAACATCTGAGTGAGTGTAGTAAGATAGAGTTCCTGTACATCAGTTGCCTCAAATTCTAAAATGTTTTTGACCCACCGCTTATACTTTTTCTGAAGGTTGACTAAAATCTCGTCTTCTCGTGTTGTAAGTAATTCCAGGGTAGTGCTGGAACTTTCGTTTTCGTCAATTTTAGAGAAAATTTCATTGATATATTCGTGGGTAAGTAATCCGTCCCAAATGACATTCAATTGTTGAGAGCTTGCAGCCCAGGAAAGATCACTACGATCAAGAGTAAATGTCTCATTACTTTCTAGGTCAGGTGCATTACTCAAACGGACAAGAACAGAATTTAGTCTGGTGATAGCTAACTTTCGGTATTCTTCATACATCTCAAAAGCTGGAAAAAGATTTCCTTGCCGAAGATAAGTTAAGATAGTGGGCTGATATCTTTTTTTGAACCTAGCTAAATCTTGTTCCGTAAAAAAAAGTTTCTGCTTGTCTAGGTTGGTGACAAATTTTTCTAAAAACAAAGCCGTATCCAATTCACTAATAGATAATTTTTTGAAGTGGGCTTTTTCTAGAGCACCTAGTAGCCATTTTGTTTCATCAGACATTAAGGCACTCGGAACTAGTGGCTCATAGACCTCTTCTTGGCTAGCTAACTTGAGCGATCCTGTCTGCAAGGATTCTTCAGCAACTCCTTGTATGGGTACAATCAATCCTATAAGGGAAACAAATGTGAATATAAGTATTGGATTGATGAGACTCATAAAAAGACGGACTAATCTTTACCTAACAGCTTTTTAGCTTTTTCCAAAGTTTCTTTTTCTGATTCAGTCAAGGAACCAAAGCCCTTATCGTTTATTTTATCAAGTATTCGATCTGTTTCTTCCTTGATGGAAACATTTTCACCGAAATTGACTCGGAACTTCTTTACCTTTCTAGGTGAATGACGGTTATGTCTTGATTGAGGTGATCCAGTGCCTGATCTAGTGAATGTAAAACGAAATGGAAAAACCAACTTCCCCTGAACTATTAAATATGTAAGGGCACCACAAATCATGCCGCCAAGATGAGCAGAATGGGCAATCATTCCATTACCTAAAATTTCAGAATTAACAAAACCATAGATTTCTAAACCCAAAGTCCCCAATAAAACCCACTTTGGTTTAATTCTTACCGGCAGGATGAAAAAAAGTAACAGTGATTGGCTGATTTGGTTGAAATAAACAAAATGTACAGAGACATGCTAATACAATAGCAGAAGAACCAACCAAATATTGGTACCCAGAATTATTGAATAAAACCAAATAATTGCTCCCAAGAGAACTGAAGAAAGAACCAAAGATTTAAATTTTCTATTACCAATAAAACCCTCTACAGGTCTTCCAATAAAGTGAATGCCCAATAAATTTAGAATCAGATGGAAAGGACCGTCGTGAACGGATGCGTATGTTATAATTGTCCAGAAATAGCCTTTTGAGAGATTATTATAACCAAATCCTACAAAGTCATTAACTAACTGAGCACCAAAGAATAAACTTGATACAGCCTGTAATACAAAGCAAGAAATAAGAAAAATGATAAGTTGGTCACAAAAAGATCGTTTGAATAACTCACGGGGTGACTGCATGTAGGTTCTATCGTAGAGCATATATAAACTATCTAAACTTAAATTTTGCATAAGCCAAGGATGAACAACGGCAATGATAAGTAAAATTACAAGCGAGTTTTTACTTCTTTTAATACTAATTTATAGTGTTACTAATAGTAATAAAGTCTCAATACAACACATATACAATTATATTAAACGCTATAACTTTGATAATTTGGATTAAATTCCTAAGTATAAAATGTAATCATTTTAGAAAAAAATGTTTTATTTTTGGTGCTATAATATGTATTCTTAATTTAATTTTTTTTGATATTACAAGTAATGAAAGTATATTACATGAAAAACATACCTCTAAAAAAGAGTTTATATTAGATGTTACATTTGACTACTTTCCGACTAGTAAATACGAATTTACTAATTTATCAGGAAAAATTAATAATTCGAGTTCTAAAAATTATTTGTTAAAAGATAAAAGAATTTATGTTGTTGGAGAATACAAATATAGTAAAATTAAAAGATTAAAGCCATATACAATTGCTGTATTAATTAGTGAATCTTGTCTAAATAAAGAAGAAATTGTAGTTAAATCATTCAGGACAATCAATATTACAAAAGATCCTTTTCAAAAACTAAGTTTTCAAAATCAGAAAAATTTAAAAAAGGCGGTTCATACGAAATCTGGTAGTTTTGGCTGGGCAATGTTAAGTGGATCCAAACAATTCCTGCATGCAGATCTTTTAAAGAAAGCAGGGATAACAGGGACGATGCATTTATTTGCTGTTAGTGGTCTGCATATTGGGTTCTTTTATTTGCTTTTAGGTTTATTAACAAAACCTTTTTCAAACTTTTTAATTACCATAGTGTTTATAAAGCTCGTTTGTTGCTTTACATATCTTTTTTTTATTAATTTTCCAGAATCTGGAATTCGTGCATTTTTAATGATTTCCGTCTACGAGATCTCAAAATTAGCAATAGGTCGCCAAAAGGGTATAACCGTGTTTTGTATATCTTGTTTATTAATATTGATCTTGTTTCCTAGTGTTATTTATTCCCTAAGTTGTCAATTATCATTTACAGTTGTTCTATTTATATTATTTATCGTAAGGGATTATAATCTACCAAATAAAATACTTAAAAAAATAACTATGTATCCCATTATAACTCTTGCAGCCAGTACAGGATCTGCCTTGTTAGTATTTGATTATTTTAATTATTTTTCATATATATCCTTAGTTTCAAATTTACTAATTATACCGTTTATTTCAATATATTATACTTTGAATATTTTTCATTTTTTAATTTTATTAATATTCAATTGTAATTTTTTCCAAGTTTTTCATGAAATGTTTTTTCTTCTGATATATAAAGTCATAGATTATTGCAGTTTCCTAAATACTTTTTTTCCTACTCAAAAAGTAAGTCAGTTTGATATAAACAACGGTTTTCATATTGTACTATTTCTTACCTTATTATTATCTTTTATGTTTAAGTTTCATTGGAGAATACGGTTTTTCTCAGTTTCTTTTTATTATGTCTGTTTCGTACTGTTCATTCTTTTTAGATCATGGAATTAACAAATTCCAGCAATCCCTTAACATTAAGTTTGTTGCCCCTTTTTTAATTAATAATAGGTTTGGAGCTTAAATTATGCACCCTAATGACAACTTGGATTTTTGGCATTCTGGCCAAGGCCACTGGAAAAGTGTTTCTAATAGCAATTGGAATGACTGGAAGTGGCAATTGCAAAACCGCTTAGGGAAAAAAGAGCACATGGAAGAATTTATCTCGATTAGCGATGATGAATCAGTCGGCTTAGGTATTGCAAAAGACAAACTCATGGTTTCCGTAACGCCCCATTTCTTTAACTTGATTGATCCGGTTGATTTTAATTGTCCGATTCGTAAACAAGTTATCCCAAGCAAATCTGAGGGTGTAATTCAGGCATGGGAGGATACTGACCCTGTTGGTGAAGAAAGTTCTATGGTCACACCTGGTTTAGTCCATCGTTACCCAGATAGAGTTCTATTCTTGGTAACTGATCGTTGTGGGTCTTATTGTAGATATTGTACTCGTAGTAGGCTTGTGTCCAATGCTCAAGGCTATGGATTTCACCCTAACTTTGAAAATTGCTTGGCATACATTAAGTCTAATACCTCAATCCGTGATGTCCTACTTAGTGGAGGCGACCCCCTTCTTCTTTCAGATGAAAAAATTTCTTATCTTTTATCAGAACTCGCTTCAATTTCTCATGTAGAATTTGTGAGGATCGGTTCTCGATTACCGGTGTTTCTCCCACAGCGAATAACATCCTCATTATTAAATTCTCTTAAATCTCACTCAAACTTATGGATGAGTATTCATGTTAATCACCCGAAGGAGTGTACAAATGAACTAAAAGATGCCTGCCATAAACTTGCATCCTCTGGCATACCTCTTGGAAACCAATCAGTTTTACTTAAAGGAATAAATGATGATGCAAAGACTATGAAAAGTTTGATTCATAGGCTATTAATGATGAAGGTTAAGCCTTATTATTTATATCAATGTGATCTTGTGCCTGGTAGTTCGCACCTAAGAACTTCAGTTACTAAAGGAATAGAAATTATTCGTGAACTTCGTGGTTCAACTACAGGTTATGCAATTCCACAATTTGTTATTGATGCACCTGGTGGTGGCGGAAAAATTCCAATAAATCCAAATTATGTTAAAAAGTCCACTAATGGATTATGGGTTTTAGAAAACTTTGAAGGAAAAACTTTTGAATACCCTTCTGACTAGATTTTTGTTTGAACAGGTTTAGTCAGTTCGAATAGGCATAACCACGCAAAGGAAATCATTTCCATCTTGATTATCAGGTTTAACCTTAAAAACACCAGGACTCATATCATCTCTAAATTCAAAAATAACTTTATCACTCACTATTGATTTAAGTGGGTCCAAAAGGAATTTTGGGTTAAAAGAAACAACCGAATCAGGGCCAGTGTACTCAATACTCATGGATTCACTAGCATCTCCTAGTGTACTTTGACCAAATATTTCCATTTCATTTGGTTTTACCCGCAAGGTAACTTTTTCATCGGAAACTAACGCTGCTCGGTTAACACATTCTAGCATTAATTCTCTTTCAATAATTGCCTGATTAAAATCATCCTTAGGGATGACTTGATTAAAGTTCGGGTATTTTCCTTCCACTACTTTAGAAACCAAATAAATCGAATCATGAAAGCCATTGGTTTCGTCATTTCCTTGGGAAACATCCATTTTTAGTGAAACCTGACGGTCTGTAAAATTTAATTCTATATTCTTAGCAACTCCGGGTAACCTTTCGAGTTCTGCAACAGTTAATGAAGGCAGGATAAATTCACCTTTATTTTCTGCTTTCCTTTTTTCTTGTTTACTTGTCACTGCAAGTCTTCTTCCATCTGTAGCAACTAATGAAATATCCGTTTCGTTGATCTGAAAAAATACCCCCTTAAGCATATAGCGTTCTTCATTTACTGACTGAGCATAAGAGACACTTTTTAACATAGTTGTTAGCTCATCTTTTGCTAAGGTAAAATTCTTGCTGTTTTCAAGTTCGGGAAGAGGGGGGAATTCCTTGCTGTCCATTCCAATAATATTAAATATTGATCCCCTGGTTGAGATAGTTGCTTTAGGAGTCCCGGTAGACGTAACATTTACCTCCATGTCTGCAAGCTCTCTAATAATTCTTCCCAATTCTTTGACCGGCAAGGTCACTGAGCCTACCTCTTCAATGGTTGCCACAATTGAACACTTCATACCAAGATCTAAGTTGGTTGTGGAAAGTGAAACTGAGTCCTCTTTGGCCTCGATTAATACATTTTGGAGTATTGGCATGGTTTTTCGGGAACCAACCACACTGGAAACTAGTTGAAGACCTGCACTGAAGTGATCTCGATTTATTTTGAACTTCATTGAATTGGTTTTGGAGATGAATGAGGTTTTAAACAATCTTTAATTATTAAAGATAGATTTAAAAGATAAAAACCTATTTATATTATAGTACCTGAATAAGTTTAATAATTACATAAGTATCTATTGAAAGGAATTTTATGTGATATTTATTTGTGTATAGAATGACCAACAAGAAAGAAAAAAATGGTTGATGTGGACAAAAATAGATTAATCAACAATTGAAAAACAAGTTACGTGGTTTTATTTTTTTCTTATCGATTCCAAGTAATCCCAAAAACTTTGATGGTTTTCCACAACTGATTCATCTGAAGATGGTAGATTACAACGAACCATAAAATCCTGAAAAGAATTCCTTTCCAAAATAAATTGGCAGTGAAGAGCTGGTCCATTCTGTTCAAAGTAGATTCTTAAGTCATCAATTCTTATTCTGTAGTAAGTCATACCCTTACGGCTAAACTTGCTTACATTTTCATTCTTATTCGTTAAGATATCTGTTGAAAGAGAGCTTAATTTCTCAACCAAAACAAGTTGTTCGTTTTGTGAAAATCCGGACATAGCATCCAGGCTTTGTGTGGAAAAAGTAACTTGTCTCATTGTATTGTTTTAATCTTTCGGAAGAGGCTTAGCAATTTTAACTGTACAGACGAATTAGATTAAATCGATTTAATCCTTCTCGAAATTCGGTGTCATGATATACAGTTTAATACAACTATGCAAAATTCTGAACAAGAACTGGAAGAAGCAAAGACTGTTCTACGAAAAGAAGCCATCGCGATTCAGGAAATAGCGAACCGCCTTGATTCGGGTGCGTTTTGCAAATCAATTGATATACTTTTTGAGACACACGGGAAAATTGTTATAACCGGTATTGGGAAATCTGGACATGTGGGTAANAAAATGGCCGCCATGCTATGTAGCACAGGTTCACCAACTGCATACCTCCACCCATCTGAAGCAGTGCATGGAGATCTGGGAATTCATCAAGAAGGCGACCCAGTCATTTATTTATCAAATAGTGGTTCAACCCCTGAGTTGATCTATTTAGAGCCCGTTTTTAGAGCACGCGGAGCAAAAATTATCGGTATCTTAGGTCAAATAAATAGCCCCCTCGCAGACAAGGTTGATGTTTTGCTTGATGCATCTGTTTGTGAGGAAGCTGACCCACTGGGCATTGTACCGACCTCAAGCTTTATAGCAGCATCAGCACTTGGAGATGCACTTGGTGCTGCTCTTATGAAAAGAAGAAATTTTGATAAAAACGAATACGCAAAAACTCATCCAGCTGGACAATTAGGAAGGAATTTAATTCTTCGCGTTAAAGATGTTTTTCACAGACTAGATAAAGTGGCTTTAATTACCAGGGAGGCTCGAATAAAAGAGGTAGTTATTGAAATGTCCAAACATCCTCTAGGAGCAGCATGTGTTTTAGAAAACGAAAAATTAATTGGTATTATAACAGATGGAGATTTAAGAAGAGCACTTCAGAATACTGAAGATTTAATTAATAAGAAGGTTGAAAAAATTATGACGGAGCAACCTCAAGCAATCTTTCCAGATGAAACTTTGGGGTACGCTTTAGATGTAATGGAAAAAAGAAACCCCTCGCCAATATCAATACTTCCGGTGGTAGATCCAGTTGACTTAAAACTGTTAGGCCTTATTCGCCTACATGATATTCTTGGTAATTAAAATCTAATGATTAAGAAAAAGCTTTTCCCTCTTACTTTGTTTCTTCTTTTGCTAACATGCTTGGCGTATCTTGCCTTTCAATTAAATCGTACATATCAAGAGTATAAACACTGGAAAACCCGCGAATCTGTTTTAGAAAAAGAATTAGAGGTTTTAAAAGAAGAAGCACGGGGACACCAAGAATTTTTAGATCGGTTGCGTAGAAATCCTGATTTTCAGGATGAAGTTGCAAAAAAAGAATTAGGTTATGGAAAGCCCGACGAATGGCTCTATCGTTTTCCTCCAGAAAACGAAAATTAATTTAATAATTTGAGCTTAAATTTAATAGACGAAAATAAAATAAAAGATTCGTTCGCTTCAATCGGGCAAGAACAAATCTTTAGGTTTTGGGGTGAATTAAATAGAACTGAAAGAAGCATTTTATTAAATCAACTTGAACGAATTGATCCCCTAGAATGCCAAGATGCTTGGAAAGAAATCAATTTATTACCCACTCCCGTTCTTAACCTTCAACCCCCCCCTGCAATAAGGTCCACTGACCCTTTGGATACAGGGTTGGTTTCAATGCATGAAAGTGGGGAAGAAATGTTAGCTAAAGGAAAGGTAGCCGCATTTACGGTGGCAGGCGGACAGGGCACACGCCTTGGTCATAATGGACCCAAGGGTACTTTTCCATGCACTCCCTTAAAGAAGCATTCACTGTTTCAACATTTCGCAGAGAACTTATCTTTTTTTACTAAACGGTTTGGTAAATGTCCGAGGTGGTTTATCATGACGAGCCAGGAAAACCATACTCAAACAAGAAAGTATTTTGAAAAAAACCAATTTTTTGGATTAGATAAAAACAGAGTAACTTTTTTTCAACAAGGCATGATGCCCGCATTTAGTATGGATGGAAAAATATTGCTTCAAGAAAAAAACCAATTGGTGATGAGTCCAAATGGGCACGGTGGTAGTTTGAAGGCTCTTGTAGAATCGGGCTCTATTGGACTCATGGAGGAAGAAGAGATTGAATGTATCAGTTATTTTCAAGTAGATAACCCGATGGTATATTGTATGGATCCAACTTTTATTGGCCTTCATAAGGCCAGTGGGTCAGAGATGTCTTCAAAGGCTGTGAAAAAGTTAAGTTCGGAAGAAAGGGTAGGGACTTTTGTACAAAATGGCGAAAGCCTTCAAGTACTAGAGTATAGTGATATACCCCAAAAAATATCTAAGGAAAAACTAAAGAATGGTAGTTTACGGTTTGGTCTTGGAAGCATTGCAATACATATGCTCGAGCGTAATTTTGTCCACAGAGTTGCGGGTTCAGAAAAAACGAAAAGCCAAGGACTCAAATATCATGGAGCCCACAAAAAAGTGTGCTGTTTAGACAAGGAGGGCTCACGGGTTCATCCCTCCCAGCCAAATGCTATTAAAGCAGAAACTTTTGTTTTTGATGCCCTTCCTTTGGCATGTGATCCTTTGCTTGTAGAGATTAACAGAGAAGAAGAGTTTGGTCCGATTAAAAACCCGTCAGGGTCTGACTCTTGTTCTTCATCAGAAAAATTGCAAATTTCTCGAAACCAGCGATGGTTGAAAGTGATTGGAGTGCCTGAGAGATTAAACAAGGTAGAGATTTCACCTCTTTTTGCACCCACGCTACCATATTTTTTAGAACAAACATCCAAATTTCCCTTAGACCTGAAGAAACTTTCAAAAGAATCAGCCCTAATTGAATTACAGAACACTTAATTTAACACATAAATACCTTACAATGATAAAAGAAAAGTTAGAGACCGCGGTAAAAGACGGAAATCTATTGGCAACAGCTGAACAAAATATAAACGAATTTTTAAATTTAGAACCTAGCCCAGAATGGGTATCTCTTGGATTGGAAGAGTTAATTAATAGCAATAATTGGGAAGAGCTAAATGATCGTTTTCACTGCAATTTGGCTTTTGGTACAGGGGGAATGAGGGGGCGCACGATCGGAAAAATTATAACCTCCACTGAAAGGGGGGGCAGTAAAGAAGGAGAAACACCTGCTTTTGCTTGCGTGGGAAGCAATACCTTAAATGAATTTACCTTACTCCGGGCAACGAAAGCACTCTTCAACTATTTAAACAAATGGATGCAACAGCGAGGAATTCTCGAACAACCACGTTTAGTGGTTGCTTATGACGTCCGTCATTTTTCTCCGAAATTTTCAGAAATTGTATCTAAAGCATGGGTTAAAATGGGTGGTTATGCCATGGTGTTTGACGGCCCAAGGTCTACCCCCCAATTAAGCTTTACCGTTCGCCATCGTTATGCTCATGCCGGAGTGGTGATTACTGCAAGTCACAACCCTTATCACGATAATGGCTTTAAAGCATACTTTGGTGATGGTGCTCAATTGGTTCCCCCTCATGACCTTGGAGTTGTCGGGGAATATAACCGGATAAATCTATCTGAAATTTCGCATTGGTTACAAGAAGGTGGACTGAATGATGCAGAAGTAGCGGTCTTGCCAACCGAAGACGATATGGCTTACAAGGGAGCACTGGAAGATGCGGTCTTAAATCCTGACTTACTCAAAACTACCGCCCCCAAAATTGTCTTTACTCCAATTCACGGTACTGGTGCCATTTCATCAGTACCCGCCTTGTGGGATCATGGTGTGCAGGTTGCTTTAGTGGATGAGCAAAGTAAGGAGGATGCAAATTTCTCAACCGTTAAATCACCTAATCCTGAAAACCCTGAAGCTCTTTTGCTTGGAATTAAAGTAGCTAAAAAGACAAAATCACCTTATGTATTTGCGAGTGACCCAGACTGCGATCGTATCGGTGTCGCCGTCGAAGAAAGTAAAGGAAGTTTTACCTTCCTTACCGGAAATCAAGCAGCTTGTATACTAGCTGAGTATCGTCTACTGGCTCTAAAGCACCAGCAAATTTTACGCGATGATAACGGAGCAGGTTTTGCACTCATTAAAACATTGGTTACTTCTCCTCTGATAACTAAAATTGCTACAGGCTTTGGCGTTCGCTGCATAAACACGCCAACAGGGTTTAAGTGGATGGCTCAAAAGATGCTAAAATATGAGGAGCAGGCTCAAACAAGGATACAGGAAGAGGAGGGGATTGGTTTGGATTTTGATAGTACTGAACTGTTTACCCGAATGGATATTCTATCAAGATATTCTACCTGTACTGTGTTGGCTGCAGAAGAAAGCTATGGTTATTTACCTTTGGACTTAGTTCGTGACAAAGATGGCAATGCATCTTCTTTGGCAATAGCTGAAGCCTTTGCATACATGGAATCAACGGGTACCAACCCATTAAAATTTCTTGATACCATCTACCAAAAATATGGTTATCATCAGGAAAAAACTGAAAATATTTATTTTGAAGGGGCGGAAGGAAGTGCAACCATTTCTAAATTGGTAGAAAGTTATCGTAAAAATCCTCTGAAAAATGTGGAAAACTTTAAGGTTTTAAAAAAGAAGGATTTTTCAGAGGAAGGTTTTATTGATGAAGACGAAGAGCTTTTACCAAAACAAAACTTTATCCAAATTTTTCTTGATAACGATTACTCTATTGCGATTCGTCCAAGTGGTACCGAGCCCAAGATAAAATATTATCTTTTTGGTTGTGCGGAACCAAGGTCAACTGATTTAGAGGCTACTAAAAAGGCAGTATCGGAAACTCTTGAAACAATTGGGGCATGGTTGGTAGAAGACGCCCAACAAAGAGTCGGAAAAAAATAAATTTGTAATTAATTTATTAAACCAATAGCGAGGCAGGGCTTTCCAAAAGCTCTGCAAGAGTTTGAAGAAAACGAGCCCCTACCGCTCCATCAACCAAACGATGGTCGCAACTGAGACCAAGGGTCATAGTCTCTCCGCTGCGAATGGAACCATCTTTGCCCACCACTGCTTTAGGCACACTGGCACCAACCGAAAGGATAGCAGCATTGGGCGGGTTGATTATGCCACTGAAGAAATCTATCCCAAACATACCAAGGTTGGTTACGGTAAAAGTAGACCCACTCATTTCATCAGGAGTAAGCTTTTTGTTGCGAGACTTATGAATCAAGGACTTTGCTTCTCCGGATAAAGTTTTTAAACTAAGGGAATTGGCTTTACGGATCACAGGGGTGACTAACCCGTCGTCTACGGCAACCCCGAAGGCTAAATGGACATCACCGTGAAAAATAATTTCGTTTTCACCCCATGATGTATTGATTTCAGGAACTAAAGGAATAGCAGATGCACAAGCCAAAAGAATTAAATCATTTATACTTACCTTTTCTGTGGCAGTTTCATTAGCAACCGATTCTAACCTTCGATTTATCGACTGCCTGGCAAGACCAAGAGGTTCTGAATTAATTTCTTTTTGGAGATAGAAATGTGGAATTGTGGTCTTTGATTCGAGTAATCGTTTTGCGATTACCGAACGCATTTTACTAAGCGGTATTGTCTTAGACTGGAGAAGAGAAGAGCTCAGGGAGGGTGGGCGAGGAGATGATACAGTTTCTTGGCTAGAAGCTAAAACAGAAGAAACATCTCCATTCAAATCCTTTTTGGTAATTCGACCATGTGGCCCAGACCCCTTAATTTTGAGAAGGTCTATATTTTTTTCTTTGGCAATTTTTTTAGCGAGCGGAGAAGCTAGAATACGGTCTGTGGTTTCACTGGGTGTATCGAAATCTGTTGAAAGAGAAGGGGTGGGTTTTTCTTCCTCGGGTTTTTCCTCAGCGGATAATTCTGGTTTGCTGATTTGTTCCGTTACGGTTTCTACTAATTTTGGCTTAGAGGGCGAGTCTTCAAAAACGGGCAGTTGCTCCCCCTGTTCTCCAACAACGGCTAATGGTTTACCAATTTCAACCTCATCTCCTTCTTCAGCTAAAAGCTGCAGAAGTACACCATCGTCGAAATTTTCAAGTTCCATGGTTGCTTTGTCAGTCTCAACCTCTGCTAAAATATCGCCGTTAGAAACCTCATCACCGACTTGCTTGTGCCACTTGACAACTGTGCCCACAGTCATGGTGTCACTAAGCTTTGGCATTTCTATTATTGTACTCATCTAATCTTTAGAGCAGTTCCATTGCTTTTGCCAAAACACGGTCGTGGTTTGGAATTTGAAAATTTTCTAATTCCTTACTGTATGCCTGGGGCACATCGATAGCTGATATTCTTTTAACAGGAGCGTCTAAGTGGTCAAAAGCGTGTTCTTGAATCAGGTATGCGATTTGGGCATCAACTCCGCAAAAAGGCTTATTCTCTTCAACCAATAAGACACGGTTGGTTTTTTTAACTGTTTCAAGTATAGCTTCCAAATCGAGTGGTCTGATGGACCTTAAATCTAGTACTTCTGCAGAAACACCGTGCTTTTCTTCTAAAGTCTCGGCAACTTGTAAGGCGACCTGAACAGATCTACCATGTGCAATGATAGAGAGATCATTTCCCTCAAGGGCAAGGCGAGCTTTTCCAAGAGGGATGATAAAATTTTCATCTTCCGGTACTTCGCCCTTAAGATTGTATAGAATGGTGTTTTCCATTACACAAACAGGGTCATTGTCCCGTATGGCAGCCTTCATCATTCCTTTTGCATCTGCAGGTGTGGAAGGACAAATAACTTTTAAACCTGGGGTGTTAGCGGCAAAATTTTCTGGAGTATGCGAATGAGTCGCCCCGACATTAGTGCCCCCGTTGGCTGGGCCCCGGAATACGATGGGTACATTAACCAAGCCACCTGACATGTAACGAACGCTGGCCGCATTATTAAAAATTTGATCAAAAGCTACATAAGAAAAGCTCCAGAACATAAACTCGACAACCGGCCTCATACCCATCATAGCTGCCCCAACAGCTAACCCTGAAAAGGCTGCCTCACTAATTGGAGTGTCAATGATTCTTTCGGGACCAAACTCTTCAAGTAACCCCTCAGAAACCTTGTAAGAGCCCTTGAATTGAGCAACTTCTTCACCCATTAGCACGACATTGGAATCCCTTGAAATTTCTTCAGAAAGAGCTTGATTTAATGCTTCTCGGTAAGTGATCTCGGCCATTTTTTGTATAAAATTGGTTATCTAGAGGACTCGAAAAAAATGGTGCCAGAAGAACTTTTCTCTTCAGGGTTATCCGTTTCCCAATAAACATCATCCATTAATTCAGAAACATCAGGAAATGGGCTGGCTAATGCAAATTCGGCAGAAGCTTCAGCTTCATCTTTGGCAGCTTTATCCAAAGCTTTAATTTTATCATCCGTTAAAACACCTTCTTTTAGGAGTTTGTCGCGAAACAAATTTATTGGATCTTTATTTTCTTTATATTCTTCGATCTCTTCTTTGCTCCTGTAGGTTTGGTCAGGATCGGCGACTGAATGGCCACGATATCTGTAGGTCACAATTTCCAAAACGGAAGGCCGGGAGTTTTCTCTGGCCCTGGAAAGCGCGTTATGTATGGCAGATCGAACCTCATACAAATCGTGACCTTGATGAACTGACCAATCTATATCAAAGGCTTCACCTCTGCGGGCAAGTGGTTCGCCAGCAGAGTGCCTGGACTCAGAGGTGCCCATTGAGTATCCATTATTTTCGATTACATAAATGACCGGCAGATTCCAAAGTGAAGCCAAATTAAGAGACTCGTAGAATGACCCTTGGTTGGTGGCCCCGTCACCCATAAAACACAAGCAGGCACCTTTCGTTCCTTTGGTTTTTAGTGCGTAGGCCATTCCAAGTCCGAGGGGGGTTTGTCCCCCAACAATTCCGTGACCGCCCCAAAAGTTTTTGTCAGGTGCGAAAAAATGCATGGACCCACCTTTTCCTTTAGAACATCCTGTCTTTTTACCGTACAACTCGGCCATACACTCATCCATTTCCATGCCAACAGCGATAGCATGTCCGTGGTCTCGATAGGCAGTGATAACATGATCATCTTGTGACATTACGGAAACACTGCCTACAGCAACTGCCTCTTGACCAATGTAAAGATGAAGAAATCCTCCGATATGGCCCTGCTGGTAGGCACGAAGAGAACGTTCTTCAAATCGTCGGATTCGGAGCATCTGGGAAAAGAACCTAATTTTCTCTTCTGCTTCAAGGGAATGATTTATAGAGACCGCAGAAAAGTCGGTTTCGTTGGGTAAAGGCACGGCAGTAGGGGAAGCCTTGGTTGGGGCATCCCCTTTCTGAATGTCTGCGTCGTGGTATATACTTTCCATAAAATAGGATAAAATTAACGATCTTCCTTTATGTACTGAGTGGGGTTGGCTTCAATCTCTAAATTAGGAATGCCCTTGGAACAATCTGTACGGACACCCCAAAAACCTTCGTCTTTACGATCGTAAAAAGGCCATACTAGCTTGTGGTCAGAAGGAGGAATTAAAAGGCTTTGAATTTCATCACGACTAAAAAAATTAAAATACCCCTCATCAATTTCTTCAGGTATATCCTTTAAGATAGGCAAACAATCGAATAAAAACATTAACCAGTGGCCATTGCCTTCATAGGACTTTTCCGAAACGTAGCCGAATAATTTTAAATCTTGATCGCAAAGATTTAGTCGAGTTTCTTCATAAGCTTCTCTCTTTGCACACTCATAAGGAGACTCACCTGCAGTCATTTCCAATTTTCCCCCAGGGGGACTCCAGGTGCCCATGTTTGGGGACTTCTTTCTTTTAATAAGCAAAATACGTCCTGCAGGGTCTCTTATAAACAATAGGCAGGAAATCTTAAATTGCATAGAGAAAAGTCTTGTTTACAGGATATTTGTAATGAATGGTATAGTCCTAACGAAAACCCAAGCGAACCCAATGAAAATAATTTCACTCACCCTGTTCATTGCCTTCATGCATTGCCAACTATTTTGTCAAGTAGACAGGCAAGAGATCGACAGAGTCATAAAGTTAGACGGAAAAATTAGTGTTTCTCAAGATTCTGAAAGGTGGCTTAAGATTTCCGTCCCTTTTCTCGTTAATGAACACCCCGACCTTCTTAGTATGCAAGGGAAAAGGCCAGAAACAATTGAAGAGATGTTTAACCCCTCCTTTTTGAATAATCTTAAAATAAGCATATGGGTAAGCTTTCTAAACGAATTTAAGAGAAAAGAATTAAGGGGAGAACGAAAAGATGTTCGATATTTTGATTACTACAGTGCGGAAATGGAATGCTTGAGTATAGAAATTGATAGAAAAACCAAGAAAGCAGAATTCCTTTTTCCAGCAACGATAGCCAAAATGAGTGAATTAGGAAATTATCCAAAACTTACAGGATATGTACTAGAGTTTTCCCGCAATGGAGAAACATTTAGAGTGTCAGACCAAATTAATTTTCTAAATTACGATCAAGAAGAAATTTTAGAAAAATATCGAATGGAGGCACTTAATAAATCATCATCGAATGAAGGAATACTTATTCCCGGGTATATAATCAATGACCTATACCTTAAGGATTTAGGGCCAGTTTTGAGGAAATAACCTCAAAAAAGCTTTCCCTTTATTCTGCCTAAAAACAAGATGGCAAAATTTGAAGAAACGATATTTAATTTAGGTAGTTCGCATCTGTCTGCCTGGAAGGTTTTAAGAAAAGGCGATAAACTGTTTCTTGATTCTTTTGAACATACTGATTTACCGGCTACGAACGGAGATGAAGATGCCTGGATATCTGAAGTAGAGGTCGCCCTTTTAGGCCTGTGTCGTGAAAAAGGCTTAAAAGGAGAAGCAAATTTCATACTACCTGGAAATGTTCTCCTATCCAAAACATTAAGAGTGCCAAAGGTAGAATTGGAAAAGCAAAAGAAAGTTGTTGCATTTGAACTTTCTCAAAAAATGCCCTTTCCTTTAGAAAATCTACTTTGGGATTTTTTAGTTATTGATGACGATGGGATCGAACAAGAAATTCTAAGCTTTGCAATTAAACCAGAGGTGGTTGAAAAATTGATACAAGTGATATTCCGTTGTGGTATAATACCCAAATTATTCACACCAGGATCTGCCCTTGATTTTCACGCGGTACAAGGGGTTAATGCAAATGAAGAATTAGAAGATAGTTTGTTTATAAATTTTGGAGCCAGAACAACAAACCTCACATTCATTAGTAGTTCGGGTTTTCTACTAAGAAGTTTAAGCTTTGGTGGTAATCAATTAACAGAAGCTCTGGCTTCATCTTTTGGAATTAATTATTCTAAAGCAGAAGATTTAAAATTAAAAGATTCCACAGGAGAAATGGCATTAAGCGAAGAAGATCCTTCATTTACAACCCTGCAGGTTACAAATGAAAACTTTCTAAATAAATATATGCAGGAAATCTCACGATCAATTGTAACTTATAAAAGACTAAAGAAAGGTAGATTACCAACAAATTTGATTATTACTGGCCGTACAATTAAAAGTAAGGGACTTGTGGAAACATTAAGCCAGACACAGCAACTTAAAATTAAATATTTTGACCCATACCCCCAACTTGAAATATCACAAAATATAGAAAAAACAGCCTGTAACGATTTACCTTACATTGGAAGCGAAGCATTAGGCCTTTCAAAGCAATTACTAAACCAAACTGACCGACCTGTTCTCAACCTTATGCCCAAAGGTAAGACACAA
>JGI20160J14292_10001294_pt1 | contig 20956 bp, 16 predicted proteins | sample COG_10_FD_14292 | JGI IMG/M metagenome (IMG submission 14292) | reverse complement strand
ATGATAGCATTATCATTAAGAAATAATGGTAAATTGAAAGAGATTATAGAAAAAGAAATATTTTTAGAGTCTAATATTGAATCTAATATTGAGTTAGAAATATCGGCGATGTAACTTCAATCACCAACAATTATACCATGATTATACCATGATTATACCATGATTATATCATTATAATGGATCATCTAATGTGTTATAATTATATTTATTAAATAGAATAATAAATATAATGAAAGGTGAATTAATTTATGAATTATTTACAGGGGTTGGATTTTGTAATCAATTATTCTCTCTAGAGACTGCTATTTATCTAGCAAACATCAGTGACCGTAAGTTAATTCTATTAATAAGAAATCCATTGTGCCATTGTGGAAGCTCTTCCTGGGATTTCGGAAACATTATGGAACTGTTTTCAAAAGATTACATGCAATTTTTGGTGCATGGTATAGAAATCCATCACAAAGTTATTTCATCCAATATAAACTTTATTATTTCGAATAATGACAATATCCAAAAAAATATGTTTCCACAAAAGTTTTCACAATTAGGTCTTATTGACCATACCATTTTCAGTAATTCCAATAAAAATTTAGCTGACACACATATACAACAATTTCTTCATGGAAGGACTCCTTTTATTTTTAATATAAATGACTGGAAAAGTAAATATATATACATAAATGAGACTAATGCGAGTCGCTGTTTTTATAATTTCATGACTACTGAGAAAAATTATAGTTTAATGTCTGATATTTGTTATTCACTTACAAAATTACATGACAACTTCTATGAAGTATGTAAAATATTGACCCTCCCAAAATCATATGCCTGTTTCCATTTCCGTTTTGGAGATGCCAGGTATGATAAAAAACATATTGATAATTTGGCACGTGATAAATATACAAATGTTAAATCCCTTCTAAAACAATATGCTCATGATAAAGAGATTGTAATAATGTGTGATAGAAATGATTCTAATATATTAAGCAGTTTAAAGGCCGATAATTATAAATTTACTTTAACTGAGGATATCATTAAACCATTATCACCAAATAATTTCAAGAAATACTTTCCTAATATCAAAGATTTCAGAGTTGTAGAATTCCTAATACAAAAACATATTTGTGAACAGAGTGATATATTCATGGGATACCATTTTAGTACCGTATCTAACCATATACAATATATGAATTATATAAATAATAAACCATGTAATTTGTATGTTGAAAAGCAAACAATATTCGGCGAAAACGCTCATGATTGGATATCAAATGGAATATATGGCGGAGCTATTGGATTTAAGCAATTTTTTCGTGACAATATTAAATTAAAGATGAATACTCAATCTACAAAGTTAATTACTCTAACTAATAATGGTTATTTGGAAATGACTGAAAATTTGTTAATATCCATGAAAAAAATAGGAATTGAACAAATGCTTAAAATTTACTGTATAGGAAGTGAGTCATACACTTATTTAAAAAAAAAATTTCCCATGAATGAAATCGAATTGGTTGATACCAATAATGAAAAGTTGACATCATGGGTCGAATATAGATCTTTACAACATCCTGACGTGGAAGGGAAACAGTTATGGGCAAGTATTACTTCATATAAAATGTATGCTATTAATCAGGAATTAATAAAAGGCAATGATGTAATTTTTACAGACGGTGATATAGTATTTGAGCGAAATCCGATTCCTTATATTTTTGATAATATTGACGATAAACTTGAATTATTAATACAAAATGACGAACAAACTCTTAAAACTGCTAATATGTGTACTGGATTTTTCTGGATGCGTTCAAATAAAAATACAATTGAAATAACAAATTTTAAGACAATTGTAGATAATATTCAACATTTTTCAAATGATCAACAATATATGCGTCGATTTAGTAATAAAATAAACCATAAGTATTTAGATCTGGATTTGTTTCCAAATGGGAAATATTATAGGGATAATATACCGAAAGCGATCATTATTCATTTCAATTATGATGTTTCTAATCAAAAAATTAGAAGAATGAAACAATTTAAAAAATGGTATATTGAAAAAGTAGTAGCATGTGAAGATCCTATTGTTGACGATAATCAGATTTGTAAGTACTTACGACAAAATAATGTTCGTCTGCAACAAGGTTATATTACCCAAAATAAAAATCACGAGACCGAATTACTAACATATTTGAAGAAATTATGTACCTTTTCAAAAATAAGAAATGTTTTAGAAATAGGATTCTTAGCAGGTCATTCTGCGGAAATGTTCATGAAAATAAATTCTGAATTAAAAGTTACTAGTATTGATGTTAGTCTATTTCAGAGTGTAGGTGTAGGAAAGACGTACATTAATGCTCATTATCCAAACCGCCATAGCTTAGTTAAAGGAGATAGTGTAGAAGTGCTTGATAAGTTGCAAAACAATAATACGAGATATGATATAATTCTAATCGATGGAAGTTTCGATGAGACTATAGTACGAAAAGATTTACTCAATTGCATAAGTATGTCAACAGATGAAACAATTATTATCATGAATAATGTTACTCAAAACAGTGTTTTTTCAAAATCATGGACAAAAGGACCAACCAAAATCTGGAATGAATTTAAAAAATCAATGATTTCTGAGATAATCGCGAAAGATATTGATGTTGGTCGGGGTTTCGCAATAGGAAAGATTGAACCGAAATATATTAGCAATATTCAAAAATCAAATGTTCAAAAACAACAAAATAAGGGAATTATAATTCGGTCAACACGCAACTGTGGATTTTTCAGTTGTCTATTAGGAATTATATATAACGCATATAAGCATACGACCGATAATATAGTTCCGTATATAGAATGGAGCAACCCAAAATATATGGGAAATGTAAATGATAATATATTTGATTATTTTTTCGACCAGGATACTAAACCTCTGGACGTATCATCAGTAATAATTGAAAATGGTATGAGGGAACGAGATATTCTAGAAATGGCAAAAAAGAATAAAGTGACTTTTAGGGAACAAATGAATCATATGTTTAATACTGTTTGCAAGTTAAACAGTACCACGCATGATAAGATACAATCCTATGTTAAAAATCACAATATTCATCTTAAAGACGGATTTCATATTCGTCAAACAGATAGGTACAATGGAGGAAAAGGATTAATTTATGCTGGACCTACAGTCGATACAATTATAAAATATGCTAACGTGAATAATTTAGATAATTTTTATGTTGCTACTGACTGTAATGATACATTCACAAATATGCTTAGTAATTTTGAGTGTATTTCTTTTGCTACAATCAGATCTTCCAAAAATATAGGAATTCATCATAGTAATATCATTAAACCCGAAAATATAAAGATAGCAACAGAGGCTATTATAGAGAGTTATATACTAGCGCATTGTAAATCATTGTACAGAGTTACCAGCAATTTTACAATTTTTTCGCTTATTGTAAATCCTATCATACCGTTTCATGACTTATCGTCAATATTTAAAGAGGAAATAATGAGTGAATACAATTTAAAAGAAATTCATTGTGAAGAGTTTTTACAAAAGTAAAATCGTTAAAACTTATTAAATATATATATCTATTATAATATATATATATATATGAAATACTATTATATAAATCTAGACGATGCAACTGAGCGAAGGAACCAAATAGAAAAAGAATTTAAACAACATTCATGTAATTTTCATCGTGTTGCTGCAATCAACTATACTGAGTATGTTGCCGGATTAAAAAATGCTAAAGAAACAGCATGTCACAATTCACATATAAAAGCAATTAAAGAATTTATAAATAGCAAAGATGCTTATGCGATTATATGTGAAGATGATCTAGTATTTGATTATAAACAATATTGGAAATGTACACCAGACGATTTAATTAAACAATTTCCGTCAGATACTGGGATTATACAATTATGTGTGATATACGCAGCAATATCTAGGTCAGGTACGTGGGAAAAACAATCTACATTTTTCAAATGGGGAACGATCCCTCACGTAGGATCATGTTTAGCATATATCATTACTCGCAAATGTGCTATTGAATTGATAACATACTTTGAAACTATCACAAATACTATTTTACCACCTACTGATAGTCCACGAGGAATATACGGAAATGTAAATGATCATACGCAATATACAGCATATACATATAAATACCCTATGTTTACATATCGTGATAATAATGATACCCAATTAGGAAACTGTTTAAATAATCAGGAAGCATCAAAACGACAAGTAAAGAATTTCATATCGCGGGAATTTAATAACATAAAATAAATCAACTATATTTGTGACAAGATCCAAATATAACTAATTATAATTAACTATAATTAACTATAATTAACTATAACAATCCCCAGACGTATATCAAAAGTATATTAAAAATCTAATTAATCCATATTGACGGTTTTACACTCTAAATGATTTTCAAAACCTTCTACTTCACCTTCACTCGCAATTGGTTTCACAACACATTTGAATAAGGTATCATCATACTCTTTACCTTCTTCGCACTGAATTATACCACCACTTTCCTCTATCGATGCCGCCACTGTTGCAGCGCATGTCCTAGCTCCTACCTCCATTTCAGAAGAGGCAACCGGTTCAGGTACATAATCGGCACCTGTTCTAAAATCATCCATTTCTACATTGTTTGGATCAAATTTCCAATCATATTCGTCAAATATTAATTTATCGCGTTTTCTGATATCAGAACTTAATACAAAGGAACCTACAATAGATATACCAAGTAAGATTGGTATTACTAACATTGGTAAATATCCTTTAAACGTCAAATACACTACGACAATATTAACTAAAACAACGAAACATAATAGTTTCATATAGACTGACCACGCGCGATAGTATTTTTGGTAATAAGTTGTTATTTTAACTTGCGATTCTTTTGTGTATTTCTCATCTTTGATTGCTATTATTTTTTGACGTATTTCTTCAATATTTTGTTCTGTGATTATCAATAATTGGATTTGTTGCTCATATTCTTTTGCGTTATATATCGCGGTCTCTTCTAAAGATCGCGTAATCTCATATATTTCGTTCATCATAGTATCGCGTTCATTTATTAATGTGTCAATACTTTCTATGTAATTATCTATTTCAGATTCCTCAATACCAGAATTTAGAAAACTATCCATTAATTCCTGTTCTGTAAATTGCGATGTATTAATATCTGCGATTAATTCGCTTAATCTATCTTCTAAAGGGGCCTGCGTTTCCATTATATACTATCAAATATTAATTATATTTAAACATAAGTTTAACTATCAATAATATTTATTTTCAAATCTTTCAAAGATTCTATATTATTCTCTATCAGTCCTAATAATTTTGTTCGTTCTAATTCCTTTTTATTTAATTCGTAATTTATATTTACATTTAATTTGTTAATAGCATCACGCTTGTTTAAATAGAGTGGTGGAAGTTTTTTATTATAATGTCTCTTAAACTTTTTAAAATCACTCATATATTTCAGTGTATTTATAGAATCCTGAATATCTTTCTTTAATGGAGAAATCGTAGAAAGTATATATGTACAAACAGTATTTGAGAAGGTTGGTTTAAGAATTTTGGTCACCTTACTATTTCTATATGGAATCTTAGATTTATTTATGTTCCTTATACATTCTTTTAAAGCTAAAATACTTAAATTAATATCAGCATTTTCACGCATATTATGGTTTTCATTATATTTGCTTCTCGATGCTCTCTCAGATCCTGCTAAATCCACTAATTTAATATAGTAATTTCCTATATTTATTTGAAAAATTAAATGTGAACGACTAGATGAATCATTTGAACTTGATACTCCTACATGTCTAGCTTTGTTTATTCTTTCAATAATATTGCTACGATTTTTAAGAAGTAGTTGATGACTCGTTAAATTCATAAATTTTACAGAGCCGTCTTTTAATTCACACTCTTTTACCGCAGCGTTACTGTTAAAAATATCATAACATTTATTTCTATATATTTGAATACCACTAAAGGTTATATTGTCACTAATCACGACCAGTTCATTTATCAGTAATTGAACAATACCATCATTACTTTCATTTCCTAATAGTGTGTACGTTTTACCTGATCCTGTTTGACCGTATACATAAAAAATAGAATTTTGTTTAGCCTGTATATTTTCTATTAATTGATGTCCAATTTCATGATAAATATCTTCATTATTATAATCAATATCAAATACCTTATCAAATGTAAATCCTTTTTTTGAATATATTTTGTCATTCATTACATTGACTTTTTCTTGGAATAATTGAATATTTGACTCTCGTAGCGTCACCTTATATGATTTTTTTTTAATTGTACTTTCTGGATGTAATCTTATTCGTGAATATATTTTTATTTTAGACATACATGTTCAAAAGAAAAAAATTATCTACGAATTAACAATACAGCACTGCTCAAACATATTCCTATAAAAGCAGTATAAGCAATATATGTACCCATGGATGTACTGGTTATACGTAGTACATTTATCATTATGCATTTGCGTAATAATGTTAGGTTTACTGATAAATCCTTCCTTTTTATATTCATCATTTAATGTAGCCATTTCAATATTACTATCTATAATATTGATAACAACATTATTCATTCTGTCTTGTAGAAATAATACTTCATCCTTTATTTTAACATTCAACTTAACCAATTTCTTAATTATTTCATTTACTGATTTGGTATAGGTAGTTAATTTCATATATGAAACCTCTAATTCCTTCATATCAGTGTCAATATAATTTATTATACCGCATTTGTGTGTATCGCGGTTCATAACTGACACCTTGTTTAATAGTTCATAATTTTTCCACATATTTACATTTACACTCTGATACCCTTTGCTACAACTAGGATGATTATCAATATTGAATTTTCGTGTGTACAAACTGTCATATTTACTATACATTTTATTCGCTATTGGAAATATTTGATTATCTCTTAATGATATTGTCTTATTTTTACGATTGTATACAAACCCGCCACAATTTTTTAGTTCATTGCAACGAATTATTCCATCAACTTTGCTTCCTTTAAAAATATCAATCTCGTTTCCATCAGATGTCGTTGATTTATACAATTTATATTGATTGTTATATTTCAACATATTCTTTGGATATTCATGAAGTTCATCATTTTCGTCAAGATATCCAACTTTTCCAAGAAGTTCTGAATCGTCATAAGGATTGTTAATATTTTTAGAAATCATTTGTGTATTTTTCGTTTTATATACTTCACCTATGTCATTTTTAAGTTCACATGAACTTACATTACCCTTTTTGTACTCTACCGCAGCGCATACAGAATTATTATCACATCTACTAATACAATCGCCTAATGATAGGTTAAAATACGTTTCGTCACTATTACTATTTGACGATGATTTTTCTGCCACATTATAAGCGGTATTGTTAATCGTATGAAGTGAAGTAGTGGTTTTATTACCTATTCTATTACGATTAACACATGCTGTTGACGCACCAAATAATTTCATCACTCCGTTTTTGAGAAATTTCATTTTATATTTTCCATTTTGAGATGACATTGATTCATTTATATCTAAGAATTCGTTACTACTCATATACGAACGTTTATATTTACAGGTAGTATTGTTTTCAGGTACCCAATTAAATACCGTAATGGAATTTCGAAATACATTTTGATTTGACTTCCATAATTGATAGTCGTCTGAATTACGAATAAGTTTTAGAATACCATTATTATCTAATAATAGTCTACATGACTGTGTAGGCTGTATAGGCTGAACGGCGTTCATTTTATTTTCTAATTCTTCTTTTGCGCGCATAATATCATTGCTAAATAGTACATTATTATTACTGTCTACTACAGCAAAACAGGTTTCAAGTACTTTCAAAATGGGTGTATCGCTCGTTTGTTTCGTATTAGATGCCCATAATGGTTTCATTTTATACTGTTGTCCGTCTTGAATTATTGAATCTAATTCATTACCAACATAACACTTACTTTTGCCATTTTCTTTACTCAAACTAAAAAAGGATTTGTTCATATTGATTGCGTTCTGACTACATTGTTTAAACTTCATGTTACCAGTATATTCCATAACCTTTGTATTCTTATAACAGCCTAGATACACCGGTTTATTCGGGATATCTATTTTATCAACATAAATATTTCTTCTAACAGGATCTTTTGAATTAAACTCAATAACTTTTGCTTTAATATTTTCTTTGATTGTATTATATGTTTCTAAATCAATATTAAAATCCAGAATAAGTTTATCTAGATCAGATATATGTTTATCGATAACCAGATTTTTATTGGTATTTTCAAAAATTATTTGGTTTAAACGTGACATAATTACTATATAATATGAATATATATTTTTATTAGATAGTTAGTTTGTTTGTTAGTTTGTTTGTTAGTTAGTTAGTTTGTTGTCCTTCTTACAGTATGTTCTAAATAGTATATGTTCTAAATAGTGGGCATTTTTAACAACTTTGTTGACATTAATAGTAATGCGAGTGTTGCCATGGACCATCCAAAAAAATACATTTTATATCTATTCATATCTATATTCAAATTTTCATTTCGACCATCTAGATCTTGTAAATAAGCATACTCCTGAAATAATTTTTCTCTCTCTTCTAAAATCTCTAGTTCTTTTTGATCATATATATCCATAAATTCATTGAATTCAACATGTTCGTCGTTAGCTAATGTCATTTATTATATAATAATATTATAATAATATTAAATTATTTATTCTTACATATTCTATAATAATATGATTCGATTGCGTTCTTACTAGGTCTAAGAATTTCACAAATTTGACCAGGTTTCAACCCAATAATTTTTACAACCGGATCAAACCTAGATATTTCAGGAATACATTCATCATTTTTAATGTTATACTTATCCCGAAATTGTTTGTCTTCTAATTTTGATAATATACGATGGTTTGGGACATAAACATGGTTCAAAATATTAAACAATAATGATTTAATATTAATTACAACTACATGATATTCACTTGCGTCCCAAATATATTTCATATGGCTTTTAAGTGTGTCATTTGGATCTGTATTACTAATGATAATCAACGTATCATTAGAGGTTAGAATTTGTTCCAATGTAAACAAATCTTCTACCATTTCATCCATCACCTTTTTATTCAAAAGTTTGGGTTTTTGAGAACAAATTTCAAAATATTTAACATAGGTTTTGTTATTGGTTTTATTTTCAAGTAACATATCTAATTGTTCATTTTTAATCATTGCGTGTAATTCACTCGTCTTAAATCCAGAATACTCATCTATGTTATATCCTTGGGCCTCAAGCATATCGATTAGATTAGATCGTGCTTTATGTAAGGTTCCAAAATTTTCAGTATCATATTCATTGCTCATGTTTATAATATATAAATTTATTTAATATTTATTTCAATTTTATTCTTAAATACTGATATTTTTTCTATCATCGTTTCCATCATCGTTTCCATCATCGTTTCCATCGTTGTTTCCATCATTGTTTCCATCATCATTATTAGTAGTCTTTTTGTGATCATCTATCAATGATTTAGGTTGAAGTATGCTATCGTATTTTGATGATTCAATAATATCTGAAAGATTTTCCGTTGTTATATTAATCACATTGTCTTTTATTTCACTATCATCTTTACTTATTTTTGGTTCAGTTGGAATTTTATATTCCGAAATATCTTCTATATCTTCTTCAGGGACCGAATTAAATTCACTATCCATATTTGATGCGTACTCAGGACTAGTCTGTTCAGATATCGTTCTATACGGTACAATATCTCTGATTGTCGCATGAATAACAATTCGCTCATCTGTTTTGTCAAGGATCTCATTTTCAACGGATGATATATTTTCCAAATCGTACGACACAACAGCTATATTCTCATCGTTTTGTATACCAGCTATAGTCCATTTACGCATTTTCTTGCTATCGTTAATATACGAAACATCATCACCTTTTTTAAATTCTACTTTATTAGGCGATACGCTAACTGGATGATAAACAGAATCAACGCTATCAACGCTAGCAACACTATCACGATTATTAATATCATTTAATTTCTTCTGTCTTTCAAGAATCTTAGCTTTATTTATAGTTAGGTTTGTCATATGTTTTCTAGGTTTGTTATGTATGCTGTTGGGTTGAGTGGCTCCAGTAGCTATATTATTCAGGTCCATTGAGTAGTTCATATTAGATAATTGATCTACATTATCTTCCGTTACTAATTTCATACTTATATTCATTGATTGTAACTCGTGTATAAGTAATTTTAAACAGTAAGGAATTTTTATAACACTGAATGAGAATCCAAATTTACTAACGTTAGTAATTACTGATTGTTCGCTGATAGGTTCGTTCAATTCAACCGGTCCATCTAATAGAGGACTGTAGAATTTATTCTGTTTTGCATTATAAATTGCTATGGATCCAGTAGTATTACAAACTGCCACTGAATATGCGTCTCCTCTCACCATGAAAGAATCCTTTAAAAATGAACTCATGCCATGTCCTATAACACCATCGCGTTCCATTTCACCTATTCGTAAACCTCCATCATTAGCTCGACCTTGTACCGTCTGTCGTGTCAATACATTTTTTGGACCTAACGCTCTGAAATTGATCTTATCTTTAACCATATGCTTGAGTCTCATGTAATATGTTGGACCCATGAATATATTACTGTCTAATTGATTTCCTGTTATACCATCATACATAATTTCATTTCCAGATGAATGAAACCCTATATTTGTTAATATATTTCCATAAAACTTTTCTTGGCCTCCTTTATTCATAAATGCTGTACAGTCGCTGAACGAACCTAAGTTAGTGCATAATTTACCAAGTAACATTTCAACTAGTTGACCGATTGTCATTCGGGACGGTATTGCGTGAGGATTAATAATTAAATCCGGTTTAATGCCATCAGCAGTGAAAGGCATATCGCTTTCAGGTATAATTAATCCAATGGTACCTTTTTGTCCAGCTCTACTAGCCATTTTATCGCCTATGCTAGGAATTCTCTCCTCTCTAATTCTTACCTTTGCTACTCTGAACCCTTCCTGGTTATCTGATATAAATGTTTTATCTACGTACCCTACTTGCCCCTTTTTAGTACCTATAGAAGCGTCCATATGAGAATCAGATGAATTTACATTTTGTGACGATTTTCCGATGACAATTTTTCTATCATTAACCAATGTATTTTCTTTAATTAAACCAAGACTATCTAGATCACCATAATCATATCCAGGTTTTAATTTGATGGTAATTTCGTCATTTACATTGTTAATACTTGTTTGACTAGTTGAACCTAGCACTTCACTGCTTTCCTCAGTTGTTTCATATGTTGTAAAATAGGTGGTTCTGAATAAACCGCGCTTAACGGAACCTTCATTTACTAAAATGGCATCTTCAACATTGTAACCATTTAATGACATGATTGCTACGATGGTATTTTCACCATGAGGCTGTTCGTCATTGCTAATAAACTTTGTGTATTTACTTTTAATAATCGGATTCTGACCATAATTTAATATTACACCCATCTTATCAAACCTATTTTGAAAATTAGAATGATATAATGAAACTGCTTGTTTTGTTTGTCCACATGAAAAAAGATTACGAGCAGGAGGATTATGTTCTGGGAAGATAACCTGATTTCCCAAAATTCCAAATATAAGTGAAGGTTCTATTTCTACATGGGTAAATCTATTTTTATGTGCTAATGATTTACTCTTCATATCTTCATGCTTTAAGCAAATAAACGCGTCGTTACTTTCAGATGAATCGATATAATCAATAATGGCAGGAGTCTTAACACCATCTACTGTAGATCCATGAACTATTTCATCCCATGACAAATTTCNCTTTAGCAATTTACTTATCACTGTTGGTTCCTGAACACTTAATTTACCACTATCCATGTAATAAATTGGTCTTAATAATCGTCCGCTATCGGTATATATAAAAATACTTTTCTCGCTTATATCAAACGTTACTGAAATCGATTCATGTATTTTATTCACTCTTCGGTTGTACTTTATATTACTTACCAATTCTAATGGGGATTCCGTCACACCATACCATGTACCATTTACAAATACTTTTATATTATTATTAAGATATTTAGTAGTACATTTATCTATTAATTTGATATCAGAATTCATCAGCAACCATATTTTGAATTTATCTCCAGAATAATTGTTCGATATACGCGTCATGATAGAAAGATGTTTATGAGTACCAACATTACCTCCATCGGGGGTGTCTAATGGATCAATATAACCCCATTGAGACCCATGTAAAAGGCGGGGACCTATGATTTTCGCACTTGCGTCTAATGGTAAATTAATCTTTCTTAACAATGCTTTGTGTGAATTAAATGATAACCTATTTAGGTCTTGTATAATTCCCACACGTTTTGTGTGAGCAGTAGCGCCCCAATTTCCCTTGAATGCCTTTCTAAACCCTTTTTCTACATCCCGGTCATTGAAAAAGGTAACCAAATTATCTTCAAATAATTGGATAGTCTGTTCTTCGTTTAATATAACTTCTTCTTCATCATCTGGGTTAGTATAATGGAAATATATCTCATTTCTCTCAATATTCAAATATATAGATCGCTGTTGTTGTTTATAATACTCTTTAAACAGATCGTACATCATGTCCCCTAATAGCTCAATTCTTTTATATTTAAAATTATCACGATCTACTTCTGGTGTATCACCACTAAATACTTTTAGTAATTTATATACCATATCGCCAATACAATATGCTTTATTGATAAAATTATCTTCTCCTACATTTGGTAACAAATAGTTTACTAGGATTTCATATACCTGTGTTACTGTTTCCTGCTTTGTGAAAGATTTTATGTATTGAAGTGCTGTTTCCTGTGTGAAAATAATAGAAGCATCGTGTACAGATGGTGAAAATAAATCTATGTATTTCTCGTTTTGTTTCAAATCTAATAAACACATTTCTATAATTTTCTTATCTGAAATGACCCCGAGTGCGCGCATAAGAATGAACAGAGGAATAGGTTTCTTAACATTTGGAACATCAACCACTATTTGGAATCTCTCTCTATATTCTACAGATGTACTCTCTGGATCATTTATTACACCACGTACTATATGTATCTTTAATGTTCGTTCCGGTTTAGAAACGTCTTCTGAAACAGTTCTGATGATAGCACTATGACTATTTTCATCATCGTCGTCATTTTTCTTAATATATAACATATTATCAGCAAATTTTTCCTGAGGAATGAAACATTTTTCTTTTCCATCTATAATAAAATATCCACCTTTATCATTTTTACATTCGCCCATTTGAAATGCGACACTTCTAGGAAGTTTACTTAATATACACATGTCTGAATGAAGCAATATTGGGAATTTTCCCAGAAATATTTTTGGAAAGGTTTTTTCCATAGTTTTTAATTCGCGCGTTACTTTATCAATTACAGAACAAACAACATGAACGTCGTAGTGAACTGTGGTGGCATACGTCATATTTTTAAGCCTCGCTTCATTTGGATACATATAATGATTACTCTTATCGTATATAATAGGTTGTCCATAGTATATTTTATCTCCGTCTTTACCTCCAATAAAAATATCTAATTTATACCTAAAATCATCGATATGTGCATCAAAATTTTTGTGAATTCTGATTGGGTTCGTTTCAACAAAAATTTGTTTCATTCCATTTTTAAAAAAATCATTATATGAGTCGATGTGATGACTTATAAGTGCGTGGTCATTTTCTTCGAAATATGTATTGATGATGTTCCATGATATAGTATTCAATACTCCGTTCTCCATTATACTATATCATGAATAATAATATTTATTATTTAAATCTTATTTATTTAGTTTTGTGTCATTCCTAAAATAACAAAAAGAAATGCTATTATAAAAGGGAATAATAGTAGCACCCATGAGACTGACTTCCATCCAGCTTTACAGATTAATTGTAAAATCCATGTCCAAAAAAGAACATATAATATATTAATTAAATAGAACATTGTAGTGTTGGCCATAGGACACGAGAAATTTCCAACGCATAATGTGTGAGAATTGTTGAAGTTTTGAATAATTAACATAGCCATCGCAAAAAGGGAAAGAACCAAATAGATGGTTGCTGGCATGCATAATTGCTTGAACGATTTCATTAAATCCATTTATAATATGTACAAACAAAAAAAAATACATTGATAATTTTAGTTAGGATATTGCTATAATTATTACTATACCATTACTATATCATTGAGTACATATTATATACCAAAAACAATATGAAAAATAGTATAGAAACCATCAGTATATTAACGGTGGGATTGTATATATCGCTTTGATTAGATGCATTCGGATTAACTGGTAATTTATAACCAAAAAAAATACTGTAAACATTTCCTAAATAATATTCAATATTATTAACATGATTCCATAATTCTGGGAAAATATACGCCAAATCGCCTCGTAAAGCTAGAACGCTTATAATTACCAGAATAAAAAATATAAGATACTGTGATATAGTCATGTATTTATATAATATCCGGTTATTATTTTTTATTATAAATTTATTCTATATCAACGTGAGTTAACATATGCCTTCTGCAACACATTCTAGTCAATTTCAATTCATCTAACACTTTACCTTCAATGGTTTTTTCAGTATTGGTCTTCGTTAAATATTGTTCTTCAAATGATTCGTCATGAGATAATTTATGTTTATGTACGGTTTCTTTATAGTATCTATATTTGTCTGCCAATACCATACCACACGAAACACATTTTACAGGAATTATCATTTTATATATTCTAACATATTAATTATATTTAATATCAATTTTTGTTTTATTTTGATATTAAATAGCCATAATTCACTAATCATACTAATCATACTAATCATACTATTTCAAATCGTTCATATAGTTATGAATCAATATATCAGAGTTTACGTTTGTTACGATACCAGTTAATATGATAGATTCATACATATCTCTTAGTACTTTATCAGGAGCGGTACTGCCCACTTTTATGAATGATTTTTTGTATAGATAGTTTTTTATATTTTGTATAGATTCCATTCGTATATCTCTTTGTTCTTTTATAACTTTATTTTTCGTAATCATACTCTTAATGATAACACCTATTTGTTTTTTTGTTTTTGACTTGCCACATGTATATTTCTTTTTTATAGTTTTTTTCTTCAATCTTTTAGATCCTTTATGTATTTTAGAGTCGGTTGTATTTTTAGAAACTACATTATCTCTATCATTACATATAATAGGTGATTGAAGATTAGATTTTTCTATATAATTGTTTGTTAATGTATGATCAACAGGACGTTTGTTCTTAATAGTTTGAGATCTCATCCAATTTCTGTATGTTGGTTTATTTCCTCCTTTTAAAATACCCCACGGAACGTCTTTTTCTTTTTCTTTTTCTTTATCATTTCCATCATTTGGATACTTTGGATATTCATTAGAGGTTGTTGCTGTTGTTGCTGGTGTTGCTGTTGTGGTTGACGTAAGGGTAGGTGATATAGTGGACGGAATATTCAATTGAAATTTGCTATGATTGCTATGATTGCTATGATTGCTATGATTGCTATGATGGCTGCTATGATTGCTAGTATTAGGTAGATCCTTATCATTTAATATATCACCTGATTTATCATAATCAACAGACTTTTTCATGTTCTCATTATCTATCACATTTCTTAAATAATCAATAGATTCTTTGAACTCTGAGTTAAATTTATCATCTATAGGATATGATCTACGTTTCTGAGTTTTTTTATGATAACTCTTTATTTTATTTATGAGTTCTTTTTTTAAATTGGTCGGCTTACTTGGACCTGATAGTTTTAATGGAATCTCCGTCCTTTTATTTTTTCTAGCACCCATTGTAAATAAATTAGGATTTATTGTAATAGTTTTATCGTTCATATTATTTATAATTATAAATTATAAAAAATGTTATAATTTATTATAATTTATTTAAAAAATTGATTTGATATAAATAATATAATCATTGTAATAAATGAGTTCAAATATGGACGACACTAACATTAAATTCGACAGTATAGAAGACCCATGGAGATTTATAAGGCTATATTTTGGAGAAGATCATCTCTCAAAATTAGTAAGACATCAGGTAGAATCCTATAACAGTTTTGTATTACATGATATGGAAAAAACGATTAATATGTTTAATCCAGTCCATATTTGTTCAGAACAGGATTTTGATATCAAAAAACAAACATATAAGTTGGAACTATATTTGACGTTCTCAAATTTTCAGATACATAAACCACAAATTCATGAAAATAATGGTGCGACAAATTTGATGTTCCCAAGCGAAGCACGACTTAGAAATTTTACATACTCGTCAAATATTACAATTGATATCACAGTTAAATACATTTCGCGGTCTGGGGAAAATCTTGAAAATGTCGAAACAAATTATAAAACACTCAAAAAGATTGTTATTGGAAAGATTCCTATAATGGTAAAATCAGCACTATGTGTATTGAAGCAACTGAATCATATCGATCATAATATTTCAGGAGAATGCAAATATGATGCTGGAGGATATTTTATTATTAATGGTTCTGAAAAGATTGTTTTGGGACAAGAACGAGCTGCTGAAAATAAAGTGTATTGTTTTAACATATCTAAAAATAGTACCAAGTGGATATGGAATGCTGAAATAAAATCAATTCCTAATGATAAATGTATATCTCCCAAACAAATTAATTTGACAATTATGAGCAAGAATAACGGATGGGGCCACGGTATTTATGTTCAATTGACGCGATTGAAGAATCCCATCCCATTATTTATTATGTTTAGAGCACTTAATGTTCTCACGGATAAAGATATTTGTGAAAAAATCTTACTGAGTATTGAAAACTATGAAAGCTCTAACCTAGAATTACACTTTCTGAAAGCATCTATTCATGACGCAAATACAATTATGACGCAGGAGGATGCTATGGAATATATAACAAACAATGTAATCTATACGCCCATTAATATGGACAAAGAGACGGGTAGGAGAAAAAAGTATGAATTTGCTATGGATGTAGTAAATAATGACTTATTCCCTCACTGTAATACAATTTTACAAAAAAAGTATTTCCTAGGATTTATGGCAAATAAAATTATTAGAGCATTTCATGGTATGATTCCTGCTGATGATAGGGATTCTTATGAAAATAAAAGAATTGATTTAACTGGCACATTATTGAATAATCTTTTCAGAAATTATTTCAATAAACTGGTTAAAGATATGCAAAAACAGATTAACCGTGAAATTGCAACGGGGTCATGGCGGTCAACCTACGACTACTATAGTATTTTAAATAATACGAACATTTATAAAATTGTAAAATCAACAACGATTGAAAATGGATTGAAACGTGCTCTATCAACGGGCGATTTTGGAATTAAGCAAATGTCTAATAAAGTAGGTGTAGCTCAGGTATTAAGTCGTCTAACTTATGCTTCAGGATTGAGTCATTCCAGAAGAATTAGTACCCCTATTGATAAAAGTGGAAAATTAATTCCCCCACGCATGCTTCACAATACCTCGTGGGGGTTTTTGTGTCCTGCTGAAACACCAGAGGGACAATCGGTTGGTGTTGTAAAGAATTTGAGCTATATGACACATGTTACCATATCTTCAAATACTGAACCAATCATGAAATATATTGATACCCCTGATCTAGTTCGACTACATGAAGATTCCACGGATACATCAAATAAATTCTTAAAAGATAACGTTAAACTTATTGTAAATGGTAGTTGGATAGGAGTTGTAAAAAATGCGCATAATTATTACACATATCTAAAATCGTTGAAACAAAATGGTATCATTAATATTTATACTTCTGTTGTATTTGATGTTAAGAATATGGAAATAAGAATATGTAATGATGCGGGTCGTTTGACGCGTCCTTTATTTAAAGTGAAGGATAATAAAATACTACTAACTGATACAATTTTGAATGATGTTAGAAAAAAAAAGGCTAAATGGAGCGATTTAGTGACCTCACATAAATATGACGAATCCCTCATTGAGTATGTTGATCCAGAGGAACAAAACCATACACTTATCGCAATGAATATCGATAAGCTACATAAAAATAAACAGTTTTCGTATTGTGAAATTCACGCGAGTACAATATTCGGAATTCTAGCATCATGTGTTCCATTTCCGGATCATAACCAATCTCCTAGAAATACATATCAATGTGCTATGTCAAAACAGTCAATGGGTGTGTATGTAACAAATTTTGATACTAGGATGGATAAAACAGCATATGTACTGAACTACCCAACCCGTCCGTTGGTTGATACTAGAATTATGGACGTCATCAAGGTGAATCAGATTCCTTCTGGAACAAACGTAATTGTTGCAATCATGACACATTCAGGATTCAATCAGGAAGATAGTATTTTATTCAACAAGGGATCTATTGATCGTGGATTATTTCAAGCCACTATTTATCACACTGAGAAAGATGAGGATAAAAAAATTCACGGCGAAGAGGAAATTCGTTGTAAGCCTGATCCCTCTAAGACGCAAAAGATGAAATTTGGAAATTATAATAAAATCAATAGTAACGGTATTATTCCTGAAAATACATTGCTTGAAAATAGAGATATTATAATTGCTAAGATGATTCCTATCAAAGAAAACAAAAATGATCATACCAAACTTATTAAATACGAGGACCAAAGTAAGATATATAAAACCAACGAAGAGACATATGTAGATAAAGTATATATGGGAAGAAATGGAGACGGCTACCAGTTTGCAAAGATTAAAATTCGTGCTGTTAGAAAACCAGTGATTGGTGATAAATTCAGTTCAAGGCATGGACAGAAAGGAACCATTGGAAATATTATACCAGAAGCTGATATGCCATTCACGTCTTCTGGAATTAAACCAGACATAATTATTAATCCACATGCGATTCCTTCTAGAATGACCATTGGTCAGCTTAAAGAGACTCTTCTAGGCAAAGTCCTTTTAGAAGTAGGATTATTCGGAGACGGTACTAGTTTTGGAGATCTTCATATTAACGATATTGCGAAACACCTTCAAGAGTACGGTTACGAAAGCAAAGGAAACGACATATTATATAATGGTTTAACCGGAGAACAGTTAGAGAGCAGTATATTTATTGGACCTGCGTTTTATCAGCGGTTAAAACATATGGTTGCGGATAAACAGCATAGTCGTTCTATAGGACCTATGGTAAATCTTACAAGACAACCAGCAGAGGGTAGATCACGGGATGGTGGGCTTAGATTTGGTGAAATGGAACGTGACTGTATGGTGAGCCATGGTGCTTCTGCGTTTACCAAGGATCGTATTTATAATGCGTCAGATAAATTTCAGGTATTTGTCTGCAATAAGTGTGGAAATATTGCCGCTTACAATGACACTTTGCATGTACATAATTGTAGATTGTGTAATAATCGCACTGATTTCGCTTATACCAGAATTCCATATTCGTGTAAACTGCTGTTTCAGGAATTACAATGCATGAATATCATGCCTAGATTGATAACCACCAAATAAAATAAGAGATGAAAAATCTACAAATAAATAGCTTTACAATATTTTTTACAATATTTTTACAATATTTTTACAATATTTTTACAATATTTTTATAGATTATAAATGTCTGTTGATAAACAGGTAAAAATAAAAATCAATTGTATAAAACGATTAACTAAAGAGAACCATTATTACGATAATGAAATACTAAAAATGGCAGAAACTATTTCTGAAATGATAGAGATTGATCCAACTAATTATGAAATAGCAAAAAAAAATGAATTATTACAAGAAACTATAATCACACAGAAAACAACTAAAATATTGACAGTCCAATATATTAAAGATTTACAGATGTTTGTTGATAAACATTTAGAAAAAGGTGATATATCCCAGGAACTTATTGAAGAAATTAATTTAATTTGAACAATAATGATTGCTATTGTTTTTTTATATGGTTAGAATATATATATATGCCAACTAACTTCGTTTATCCCATCACACAGTCAGTAGCTACAATGGCGTTTTCATACACAAATGTTACCAACTCCGCTTCTAAAGGACCCTTTAGAAGAGCAACAAATTCTGATGTTACCAATTCCCATGCTGTAGCAGATTCATCTATGTACACGCGTTATATGAAAAATAAAACATCATTTAGAAAATAAATATAATCATTCTTATATATATAATATGCAAAAATATTTAGTAGAGTTTATAGGTACCTTATTTTTTCTTTTTACCATACTAGCTACTGGAAACCCGCTTGCGATTGTATCTGCTTTGTACATATCTATTGTACTAGGAGGAGGTATATCAGGCGGACATTTTAATCCAGCGGTATCTGTAATGATGACATTCGCAGGAACTTTACCAAAGAAGGAGTTGCCCATTTATATTTTGGCGCAATTTTTAGGCGGTCTTACCGCATGGTTGCTCATTTCATCCATCTAATGATTTGTGATAATTTTTAATTTATTTATAATTTATTATCTAGGTATAAATATATAAAATGGACAAAATTAAATCTACATTGAGCGGATTAATGTCGTCATTCTATGGAGCTAAAAAACCGTTAACTGCTGTGGAACAACTAGAGAAATCAACCATTATTGATAACACTGAATATAACACTGAAAGTTCAGGTATGTTAGGAGGGAAGAAAAGAAACAAAAAAGGGTTAAAAAAAACAAAACGCAAACAAGGAGGAAAAAAATCAAAACACACAACAAAGTCAGCTAAATATAAAACACGTCGTCACAAAAAGTAAAAAATGATTAAATCTATTAATATATAATATACG
>JGI20160J14292_10001270_pt1 | contig 21160 bp, 25 predicted proteins | sample COG_10_FD_14292 | JGI IMG/M metagenome (IMG submission 14292) | reverse complement strand
TCCAGCCCATGGGTTCGCTTCAAACGGCGTGCGCGGGCGGCCAGCTGGCTGATCGGCAGGGCCGGGGTATCATCAATGAACAAAGGCGCCGCCTCCAGCTCCTTAGCCGCATCGACAATTCGGCGAAACTCGCCCTCAGTAAAATCACCCCGACGAATTTGGTTTGAGGGGATTTCCGCCACTTCAGATAAAATACGCGATGCAAGCTGTTCGGCGGACATTTCAAGGCTGAAAAAACCAACAACCCCGCCGTCAACTGCACCCTCTTCACCAGAGAGTGTGATCCCTTTTTTATAGGCGCGTGCGATGTTAAACGCGACATTGGTGGCCAATGACGTTTTGCCCATTGAGGGGCGACCGGCCAAGATTAGAAGATCTGACCGGTGCAGCCCGCCCAGCTTTTTGTCCATATCAATCAGCCCGGTCGATACGCCGGCGAGTCCGCCTTCGCGTTGATAGGCGGCATTGGCGACTTTAACCGCATCGGTGACGGCGGTGAGAAACGATTGGAAGCCTTGCTCGGTCTGGCCTTGCTCAGCCAAGGCATAGAGTTTTTGTTCAGCTTCAATAATTTGCTCGTTAGACTCGCTTTGCACTTCAACGCGGGCCGCCTTCGCAGCGATCTCATTGCCCACGTCGATCAACTCGCGGCGGATGGCGAGGTCGTAGATCATTTCGGCATAATCGCGCACGGCAAAAGAGGATATTGCCGCGCCTGCGAGTCGCATCAAATATGCAGGCCCACCTAATTCCGCGAGCCCCGCATCATCTTCCAAAAAGGCCTTCAAAGTGACGGGGCTGGCTAGATTATTTTTGGCGATGCGGGCGGCTGCGGTCTCAAATATCCGCGCATGTACCGGGTCATAAAAATGTTCAGCTCGCAAAATTTGCGCGACGCGGTCGAATAGATCGTTGTTCGTGAGGATGGCGCCAAGCAATTGTTGTTCGGCCTCAATGGAATGCGGCACGCCAAGAGGCGCCACGTCGCTCGCGGGGGGCTGCAGATTCGCAATCTCACTCATATCCGTCTCCTCAATGGTCCACGCTTACTGCAGTTCAGGATGTTTGGCCATGTGGAACAGATCGGTGCACAACCTGTGGATAAGCCAGGGATTGGGAGCTCATACCGGCTAATTTGTCGATCCTGCGCTAGATCTAGTAGCGCGCGACTGCCTGTGTACTTTGCAGCGCAATAGAGCCGCCACAGCGCGCCAGCTTGTCCACATTCTGTACACAGGTTTATCCTAGGAAATTATTTGGCGCGCGCGTCTTGCCACGCTTCGGGAGATTTCAAAAAGATTTCCACCTCGCGCAGGGTCTTACTATCAAATGCGCCCTGCGCTCGGGCTTCCACCAGAACGTCCCACCACGTGCATAGGTGATGTAAAGTCACCCCATGATCGCCGAGGGTTTTTTCGGTCTGCGGGAAAATTCCGTAATAAAAAATCACCGCCGTATGCGCGCAGGTTGCGCCGGTCTCTCGAATGGCATCGACAAAAGAGATCTTGGATCCACCATCGGTGGTCAGATCTTCTACCAGCAGAACTCGTTGCCCTTCGGACATGGCTCCTTCAATGCGGGCGTTGCGGCCGTAGCCTTTGGGTTTTTTCCGAACATAGGTCATCGGGAGCGCCATCCGCTCGGCCACCCAGGCGCCAAATGGAATACCGGCGGTCTCGCCGCCGGCGACATTATCAAATGCTTCAAACCCGGCGTTGCGCATCACAGTCACAGTCAGAAAATCCATCAAAGTGCTGCGAATACGCGGGAAGGAAATCAGTTTGCGGCAATCTATATAGGTTGGAGATGGCTTGCCAGAGGCCAATATAAAGGGCTCATCGGCATTGAAATGCACGGCTTTAATTTCCAGCAGCATTCTAGCGGTCAATCGCGCGATTTCACGTTGGTCGGGATAGCTTGTTGGTATCATGAGCAGGGCCCTTTGTTGCTATGCGCTCAGCTCGACACGGTCCAGTGAAGATCAAAGCCAGGATTGAAGAGAGTGACCGTACCGGCGCCCGAGTCGATATGCTTGGGAAATTGTACCGGGTCGCCCTTCGTGAGGGTGATCGTATCGGCATTCGGCGCCAGGCCGTAAAACTTTGGGCCAAAAAGAGCGGTGAAACCTTCGAGCCGATCCAGCGCTCCGGCAGCTTCAAAAACTTCCGCCAAACACGACATGGTATTTGTAGCCGAAAACACACCGGCGCATCCGCAGGCGCCCTGCTTTGCCTCATCGGTATGGGGGGCGCTGTCGGTGCCTAGGAAATAACACGGATTGCCGCTTGTTGCCGCGTCAAGCAGGGCCATGCGATGGGTCTCGCGTTTGGCAACAGGCAGACAATAATAATGGGGCTTTATTCCGCCAGCGAGAATGTGATTGCGGTTGATGATCAGGTGATGGGTCGTGATTGTGGCGGCCAGCTGGCCCGGATCAGATTTTGCATAGTCAGCGCCCTCGGCGGTTGTGATATGCTCCATAACTACTTTCAGCCCCGCCACCCGGCGGCGCAGAGGATCGAGAACCCGGTCAATAAACACCGCCTCGCGATCAAAAATATCAATATCCGCATCGGTGACCTCGCCATGCACGCACATGGGCATACTAATTTCGGCCATCTTCTCCAGCACCGGTTGCAGCTTGTCAAAATCTCTCACGCCGCTGGCTGAATTGGTCGTCGCTCCGGCAGGGTAAAGTTTGGCCGCCGTCACCAATCCCGAGGCATGGGCCGCGGCCAAGTCTTCTGGGTCACTTTGTTCGGTCAAATAGAGTGTCATGAGCGGTTGGAAATCCGACCCAGCGGGCAGGGCGGCCATAATGCGGCTACGATAGGCTGCGGCCTGGGCTGCGGTCACCACCGGCGGGACCAGATTTGGCATGATAATGGCGCGTCCAAAATTACGCGCGCTTTCCGGTGCCACAGCCTTCAGCATGTTGCCATCGCGTAAATGCAGATGCCAATCATCGGGGCGGGTGAGAGTCAAACGATCTGTCATAGCTGCTGTTTAACCGGGCCGGAGGGGCGCTGCCAGGGCAAATTTGCTTTACATAGAGAGCGTTTGCAATCAAGCGCGCACCTCTTGTATGGCGCGGCGGTACGACCCATGATAATGGTTCGGTAAATAGTCACGAAAATAGGAGATGCGCCGATGTTGACCTTTGTCCTTTCTGTGATTGCAGGTTTCGCCACCCCTTTTGTAGAGCCATTCTTGACCAAGTTGATTCAGCCGCGTTTGGATAAATTTCCTGTGCATGAGGTTGAATACCGCACGATTACCTTCGTTTTTCTGCTACTCGGCGTCGCCATCGCTGCGATATCCTCGGGTGTGGTGGTCTCGGCTTTCACGGTTTTGTTCGGTGGACTCTTGGGTCTTTTCGGACTGCGCTTGTTCAAAGTGATCAAATCTGTGACGAGCGGCACCGAAGGAGATGCCCAGGACCGCTAGGCGCCAGCTGATCTATGCAGCGGTTGCATAGCGGGAATGTGGTTTTTTGCACTGCCCAACCCTGTGGATCGTACCTACTTACGGGTCAACGCGACACAGGAGCTTTTCAAATGGCAATTATCGTAGACGTCCCACACGGCAACCGCATCGCCGCCGGTCTGAACCGAGTGTTCAACGGCATTCTTAACTTCCTGGTATCCATCAGCACAGCGCAATCGCGTGTGCGTCAGATTGAATTTCTCTGCGCCCTGACCGATGAAGAGCTGGCCGAGCGCGGCCTGTCCCGTCAAGACATCGTGCGCTATGTCTACCGCGACGCCTATTACATCTAAGTGAGCTATGCCTCAGGCGCTGGCCTGAGGCACTTGGTCCCGACGTTTGCCCCTCGGTTGATCCTTCATCATCCATTAGGTTTGCAATTTTGCGCCCATGGTCGTCTTGAGCATGAATCTCCGCGTAATGCCAATTTGGAACAGGCCTGGTGTTGCCACTGGGAAGTGAATATCTGCAATACTCTATTGTCATGCAGAAGCCTTTGCTCAAACAAAGATCCGAGCCGGCTTACCTCAAAGAAAACCCGTCATTAAAACCATATTCAATATGGGTACCTGGCAGAAATTTAGAATTTCAGACCCAGATTGAAACCTAGTGCGTTGATTGGTTTGATATAATCGCGCGAGGGTGCCGGGGTGCGCGCACCCAGGAGGCATTTTTGCCCTTGGCGGTTTTCAGCGGCGGCGCAGTTAGAAGGCAAAAACTCCCCGCCGAGGCGAGGAGTTTTCAATCTTTTGGGGGCGGCGGGTGCCGCCGCAATTGCGCTTAAGTCAGGCTTTCATCGATCGCCTTGCAGGCCGCAACCAACCCTTTGACTGCGTCGACGGATTTGTTGAACATCGCTTGCTCGTCTTTGTTCATTTGAATGTTGATGACGCGCTCAACGCCGCCGCCGCCGATTACAGTTGGTACGCCGACATACATGCCCTTGAGGCCCAAAGCGCCATCGACATAGGCCGCACAGGGCAGAACACGCTTTTGATCGCGCAGATAGGCCTCGGCCATTTCAATCGCAGATGTGGCCGGAGCATAATAGGCCGAACCTGTTTTGAGCAGCCCGACGATCTCGGCGCCGCCATCGCGGGTGCGCTGGATGATCGCGTCCAGCTTGTCTTGCGTGGTCCAGCCTATGCTGACCAGATCGGGCAAGGGGATGCCGCCGACGGTCGAGTAGCGGGCCAGGGGCACCATAGTGTCACCGTGACCACCCAAAACAAAGGCTGTTACATCCCGCATTGACACATTGAACTCGAGGCTCAAGAAGTGACGGAACCGCGCGCTGTCGAGCACGCCAGCCATGCCGCAGACCATATTATGCGGCAGGCCAGAGAATTCGCGCAGCGCCCAGACCATCGCGTCAAGCGGGTTGGTGATACAGATCACAAAGGCATTGGGGGCGTGATCGCGGATGCCTTCACCCACAGATTTCATGACTTTGAGATTGATTCCAAGAAGGTCATCGCGGCTCATGCCCGGTTTGCGCGGCACACCAGCCGTCACAATGCAAACATCCGCGCCGGCGATATCGGCGTAAGATTGCGTACCGGACATGGCGGCATCAAAGCCTTCGGAGGGGCCAGATTGTGCGATATCCAAGGCTTTGCCTTCGGGCATGCCTTCCGCAATATCGAAAAGCACGATGTCGCCGAGTTCTTTAAGGGCGGCTAAATGAGCCAACGTGCCACCGATCATACCGGAGCCAATGAGAGCAATTTTGGGTCGTGCCATGGGGATCTTCCTCAAATGTGAATTTGCAAGAGCGGTTACACCCAAATACGCCGCGTGCCAAGGGAACATCGCGGGAAATCGCATCAGGGCGTGGTGCTCTGGCGTGTCAACGGGTAGGATTTGCTGCAATGCGGCAAAATGCACTTGAATTTTAACTTCGATTGATGGCAGTTATGCGCAACATTATTGCGAGGCTAAAAATGACTCTACGGCCCTATCGTTCTGTTCTCTACATACCGGGCAGCCGGACGCGTGCGCTTGAAAAAGCCCGCAGCATGCCGGTGGATTCAATAATTTTCGACCTCGAAGATGCTGTGGCGCTTGAAGAAAAAGCCTCCGCTCGGGCGACTCTGGTCGCCCATCTGTCGGACGCAGGTTATGGGGTTCGCAGTCAAATTATTCGCATCAATGGGCTAGATACCCCCTGGGCGGCAGTAGATATTGCTGCGATTGCCGAAGCCCGACCGGAGGCGGTTTTATTGCCCAAGGTCGATAACGCCCAAATGATTTCGCAGCTCAGCGCAGCGATGGACCGGTATGATGGCTTCGAGAACACTCAAATTTGGGCGATGATGGAAACCCCGCGCGGCATTTTGAACGCAGCAGAGATTGCTGACGCGCCGCGTATGGGGGGCATGGTCATGGGGACCAATGATTTGGCCAAGGATCTCAACACGAGGTTCGATCCGACGCGCGCGCCCTTGTTGGCGGCGTTGAGCCACTGTGTCTTAGCTGCAAAAGCGGCCGGAATCGTCATTGTTGATGGGGTTTATAACGCCTTCAAGGACGATGCAGGTCTGCAGATTGAGGCCGCGCAAGGGCGCGATATGGGCTTTGACGGCAAAACCTTGATTCATCCGGCCCAGGTGGCGGTTGCCAATACAGTCTTTGCACCTTCTGATGTGGAACTTGATCTGTCTGAGCGGCAAATCGCGGCCTTTGAGGCGGCGACGGCCGAGGGGCTTGGCGTTGCGGTTGTGGATGGAAAAATCGTGGAGAATTTGCATATTGAGACCGCTCGCGCCACCTTGGCTAAGGCTGCGATGATTGCAAAACTGGAGGACACGGCATGAAGATCTACAGGTTTTTGTCCGAAGACGATTCGTCTAAATTTTGCCACAAAGTGACAGAGGCCCTGTCCAAAGGCTGGGAGCTTTATGGAGATCCGACCTATGCGCATGATGCAACGGTGGGCGTGATGCGCTGTGGCCAGGCCATCGTCAAGGAGGTTGCCGGAGAGTATAGTCCTGAGATGAAACTGGGAGAGCAATAATGAAGACCAGTGCAGGATTGTTTTTTGAAGATTATCGAGTGGGGCAGGTCATCGATCATGCGGTCCCGCGGACGGTGGGGACCGGTGAGCGGGCGCTTTATCACGCGCTTTATCCGGCGCGCCACGCGCTCTATTCCTCCGATCACTTTGCGCAAAACTGTGGTTTGCCGCAAAGCCCGTTGGATGACCTGATCGCTTTTCATGTGGTTTTTGGCAAAACTGTGCCAGATATCTCTTTAAATGCCGTGGCCAATTTGGGCTACGCAGAGGCGCGCTGGCTGCGGCCTGTCTATCCCGGGGATACACTGCGCGCGCGCTCAACTGTCATTGGAGTGAAGCAAAACTCAAGCGGCAAAACAGGCGTTGTTTGGGTGCGCAGTGAGGGGTTCAACCAAGCAGATGAGATGGTGATGTCGTTTGTGCGTTGGGTTATGGTGCGTAAGAGGGATGCAGCGGCCCCTGCGCCGCAAACCGTTGTGCCGACGCTGGCACCGGCCGTTCTAGCATCGGATTTGAGTGTGCCCGATGGGTTGAGCTTTGCCGATTATAACACTGGTTTAGCCGGAAGTTTTTATCTCTATGGTGACTATACCATTGGCGAAGTGATAGACCATGTTGATGGCGTCACTCTGTCAGAGGCCGAACATATGATGGCCACCCGCTTGTGGCAAAATACTGCGAAAGTCCATTTCGATGCCACGACTCGACCAGATGGTCTGCGCTTAATCTATGGTGGGCATGTCATATCCATGGCGCGGGCCTTGTCCTTCAATGGGCTGGGCAATGCGCAAATGCTTGTAGCGATCAACGGGGGAGCCCATGCCAATCCTTGCTTTGCAGGGGACACGTTGCGCGCTTGGAGTGAGGTGCTGGATAAGTCGGAAACCTCTAATCCCTCCGTTGGTGCGTTGCGTTTGCGGTTGGTGGCGCACAAGGGGGTGTCGCCGAATCTGCGCGGAGATGACGGCAAATATCACAGCGATGTGTTGTTGGATCTTGATTATTGGGCCTTGATACCGCGGTAATTCTGCCGCCAGCTAGTGTTTCGTGATCACAAAATTTATTCGTGATCACGAAATGCAAAAAAACGACTATTAACGCCCAGACTGCGGTAATTTGCCCGTCATAACCCTGGCCTTCAGGGCTTGCACATGGCACGAACCCCGTAGAGTATGCTTGGACAAGCTGAGAGGGATATATCATGTCTGATGTTAATCGTGGCAATCGCCCGTTGTCTCCTCATTTGACGATCTACCGTCCTCAAATGACATCGATTTCTTCTATATTTGTGCGCATCACAGGAAACGCCCTTTTGGCCGCGACGCTTTTGTTGATCGCTTGGCTCTTAGCGGCATCGACCAGCGCAGTGGCTTTTGCTTGGGTGCAATGCGTGATCACAAGCTGGTTCGGTGACTTGGTCTTTCTTCTGTCGCTCTGGGCGCTTTGGTATCACATGCTCGGCGGCCTGCGTCATTTGATTTGGGACACCGGTCGCGGATTGGAGTTGAAAACCGCAGAGCGTATGGGTTGGATGATGATCATCGGATCGCTACTTCTCACCGTTCTCACTGTAATTTGGCTGTAAGGAGCGCATGATATGGCTTTTTTGACCGACCGCAAACGCGCAAGCGGCCTTGGCGCTGCGAAAACCGGAACGGAGCATTTTTGGGGTATGACGATTTCCTCCGTGGCTTTGCTCATGCTCGTGCCAGTTTTTCTGTTCACTGTGGGACCAATGATTGGACAAGACTATGAGGCGGTAACAGCCCACTTTGCCCGCCCGTTTCCCGCATTGGTCGCGCTTTTGACCTTCATTGTTGCATTGCTGCATTTCAAAAACGGCGTGACCGTACTGATTGAGGACTATGTACACGGCCTGGCCCGTAAGGTCTGGATTATCATCATGACCTGTGTGTCCTACGCGGCCATCGCTGCGGCTGTTTTCGCCATCGCGCGCCTCGCCCTTTAAGTTTCGGAGACCATACCTATGGCTGCTTATGAATATGAAACCCATGATTTCGATGTTGTGGTGGTTGGGGCTGGGGGCGCAGGTTTGCGCGCGACACTCGGGATGGCCGAACAAGGCTTGCGCACAGCTTGCGTCACAAAAGTTTTCCCAACTCGCTCCCATACGGTGGCCGCTCAGGGTGGCATTGCTGCAAGTCTGGGCAATATGGGCCCTGACAGCTGGCAGTGGCACATGTATGACACGGTCAAAGGATCCGATTGGCTTGGCGATACAGATGCCATGGAATATCTCGCCCGCGAGGCGCCCAAGGCAGTCTATGAGCTGGAACATTACGGCGTGCCTTTCTCGCGCACTGAGGCGGGAAAAATTTACCAGCGCCCCTTTGGTGGCCATACGACAGAATTTGGTGAAGGTCCGCCGGTGCAGCGCACCTGTGCCGCCGCCGACCGGACGGGGCACGCCATTTTGCATACGCTCTACGGCCAGTCTTTGAAGAATAATGCAGAATTCTACATCGAATATTTCGCCATTGACTTGGTAATGTCACAGGATGGCGTGTGCCAAGGGGTGGTGTGCTGGAAGCTGGATGATGGCACCATGCATGTGTTCAACGCCAAAACTGTTGTATTGGCCACGGGCGGCTATGGGCGCGCATATTTCAGTGCGACATCGGCGCATACCTGCACTGGCGACGGTGGCGGCATGGTCGCGCGGGCGGGGCTGCCGTTGCAGGACATGGAATTTGTGCAATTTCACCCCACGGGCATCTATGGATCGGGCTGCTTGATCACAGAAGGTGCGCGCGGTGAGGGTGGATTTTTAAGCAATTCGCAAGATGAGCGATTCATGGAGCGCTATGCGCCGAATTATAAAGACTTGGCGCCGCGCGATTATGTCTCGCGCTGTATGACTATGGAAATTCGCGAAGGGCGCGGTGTGGGACCTGAGGGGGACCATATCTACCTCAATCTGAGCCATCTACAACCCGAAGCCCTCGCGGAGCGCCTGCCGGGAATTTCAGAATCTGCCAAGATATTTGCCGGCGTTGACGTGACCAAGGAACCAATTCCAGTTCTTCCTACAGTGCACTATAACATGGGCGGCATTCCAACGAATTTCTGGGGTGAAGTGCTGAACCCAACATCCAAAGACCCCACTGCCATTGTTCCCGGCCTGATGGCTGTGGGCGAAGCGGGCTGTGCCTCGGTTCATGGGGCCAACCGTTTGGGTTCGAACTCATTGATTGATTTGGTGGTCTTTGGCCGTGCCGCTGCGATCCGTGCAGGTAAAACCGTCGATGCGGCCGCTCCAGCGGCGGCGATGAATATGGCGTCTGTGGACAAAGCNTTNGACCGCTTTGATGGGCTGCGCCACGCGGCNGGTCATTTGCCCACCGCAGATCTGCGCCTCGAAATGCAAAAAANCATGCAGGCGGATGCGGCGGTGTTNCGGACCTCGAAGACCTTAGCCGATGGGGTCGATAAGATGACCGCTGTGGCNGATAAAATGAGCGATATCAAAGTGACAGACCGCAGCCTGGTGTGGAATTCCGATCTTATGGAAACTCTGGAGCTTACCAATTTGATGCCGAACGCCATGGCGACAATCGTAGGCGCAGAGGCGCGCAAGGAAAGCCGTGGTGCACATGCGCATGAGGATTTCACCGAACGTAACGATGACAATTGGCGCGTGCATACCATCGCTCGGGTGGATGAATCACAGGTTGATTTGAGCTACCGACCAGTGATTACCGAACGGCTGACAACCGAAGACGAAGGGGGCATTTCCCTGGCGCAGATCGCACCGAAAGTGAGAACGTTCTGATGCGGCCTATGGGGTATTTTGCTGCAGCGGCTGTCTCTTGGATCGGGGGGGCAGCTCTTGCTGAATTTTCCCAATCTCAGCTTGCGGCTTTGACGGTATTGTCTCCATTGGCGCAGGAACAATTGGATCCAACGAATGCGCAGTCCCTTGCAGAATGTATGGTCTTAGCGGCCAAGGCGGAGGAAGTGTCTCGCATCGCTGCTTTTGCTGGCATGGCACCCAGCCCGGTCATAATTGATCTGGCCAATGAAATTATCCAGCGCCCGACGGTGCTGAGCTGTTTGACTGAAAAGCTGTCTTAGGGGATGCGGGCTTTGGCATATCACCCGATGAGACAGTTGACGTTGCTTGTTGATAGGCTGCATGGCGCTGTTTGCGTCTGCTCTGTGGAGAAATAATATGGTACAACTGACACTCCCAAAAAATTCCCGCATCACCCGCGGTAAAGTCTGGCCGAAACCGGAAGGCGCGACAAATCTACGGGTTTTCAAGATTTACCGTTGGAACCCTGATGATGGCAAAACTCCACAGGTGGACACTTATTTCGTAGATATGGACACCTGCGGCCCCATGGTTTTGGACGCTCTCATCAAGATTAAGAGCGAAATTGATCCCACTCTGACCTTCCGCCGTTCCTGTCGCGAGGGTATTTGTGGCTCCTGCGCGATGAATGTCGATGGTGTGAACACGCTGGCCTGCATCTATGGCATGGATGAGATCAAGGGGGACGTGAAGATCTATCCCTTGCCGCATATGCCGGTCGTTAAAGATCTGATTCCTGATTTGACGCATTTTTATGCGCAGCATGCGTCAATTATGCCTTGGCTTGAGACAAAGACCAACCGTCCGGCGAAGGAGTGGCTGCAATCGATTGAGGATCGCAAAAAGCTAGATGGGCTCTATGAATGTGTGATGTGCGCCTGCTGCTCGACGTCTTGCCCGTCCTATTGGTGGAACGGTGATCGCTATCTCGGCCCAGCGGCTTTGTTACATGCTTATCGCTGGATTATTGACAGCCGTGATGAGGCGACCGGAGAGCGCTTGGATAATCTGGAAGACCCGTTCAAACTCTATCGCTGTCATACCATCATGAATTGCACCAAGACCTGTCCAAAAGGTTTGAATCCGGCAAAATCAATTGCGTCTATTAAAGAAATGATGGTCGAACGGCGGGTCTAGACACAGGTCGCTAGGCGAAAGCGGCTTCCAGGGCTATTTCCACCATATTCCCAAAGCTGCGTTCGCGCTCTTCAGAGGGCAGGGCCTCATGGGTTAGCAGATGATCAGAAATGGTACATACCGCCAAAGCGCGCCGATTGTGGCGAGCCGCCAGATTGTAAAGCTCCGCTGTTTCCATCTCGACGGCCAAAATCCCATGACGCGTCATTTGCTCGTTGAGGTCGGGGCGCTCATCATAAAAGACATCTGACGAATAAATTCCACCCACATGGGCGTCGATGCTGCGCCGGCGTGCGGCGGTTACAGCCGCCTCCAGCAGGCCATAATCGGCACAAGGAGCAAAATTGATCTCTTTGAACATGCCAAGGGATGGGGTGGAAAGGGTGGAGGCGGTCATGGCAATCACCACATCGCGCAGCTTGACCTTGGGGCTCATACCACCGGCCGAGCCGATGCGGATCAAAGTTTTGGCGTCATAGTCTTTTATCAATTCATTGACGTAGATGGAGAGGCTCGGCATGCCCATGCCAGATCCTTGAATGGTCACAGGGTTGCCGCGCCAAAGCCCCGTATAGCCCAGCATGCCGCGCACTTGGTTGACGCATTTTGCCTTTTCCAAAAAGGTCTCCGCCGCCCATTTTGCGCGCAGAGGGTCCCCGGGCAAGAGCACAGTTTGGGCAATTTCGCCAGGTTGCGCATCAATGTGAATGGTCATGATATCACCTCGAATATTTTATGAACGGAGTCAGCGTGCCGATCCGGTCATAGAGCACACGCGCGTTTTCGTTGAAATCTTGGGTCATCCAATAAACGTTTGGCGTGCCATTGGCATCGGCCGCAGCGTAAACGGTCTCGATCAAAGCGCGGCCAATACCCTGCCCACGGACCGTATCTTTGACATAGAGATCTTGTAAATAACATACATCTTCTGTGCGCCAATTGTGGGCGTGATAAATGTAATGGACAATGCCCACCGCCGCGCCGTCCAGCTCGGCGACACGCGCATTTTGCACACGATGGGTCGGATTGATCAGCCGTGCAAAGGTCGTTTCATAAATTTCAGGTGCAATCGCCGTGTCGTAAAACGACAAGTAGTCGCGCCACATCTGCCCCCAAACGACCCGGTCGTCAGCTACAAGAGGGCGGATGTTCAGCGGCATATGCCAGCTCCTTCGTCGTTAAGCGGAATGTGCCCCGTCGGCGAGAGATTTGACAAAGGCCAAGATCTCCGCAGGGGACTTCCCGGCGCCAATTTCATCTACAATGGCCGAGCCAACAACCGCGCCATCGGCCACGGATGCGATATCATGCGCATTTTGCGGGGTGCGAATTCCAAAGCCCACGATGATTGGTAAATCGGTGGCCGCTTTGATGCGCGCGACTTCTGGTCCAACGTTGCTGGCCTGCGCGGCCGCAGCGCCGGTGATGCCATTGATTGAGACATAGTAGACAAAGCCAGAAGTGTTGGTGAGGACTTTGGGCAAGCGCTCATCATCGGTGGTCGGCGTGGCCAGGCGAATAAAATTCAGGCCGGCCTTTTGAGCGGGAATGCACAGTTCGCTGTCTTCTTCCGGCGGCAGATCGACTACAATCATCCCATCGATGCCTGCCTTTTTGGCTTCGGCAAGAAAACGCGCGACTCCGCGCGAATAAATTGGGTTGTAATAGCCCATCAACACAATTGGCGTTATTTCATCGGTTTCGCGAAACTCTCGGACCATTTGCAGGGTTTTGTCGAGGGTCATTCCGGCCTCTAACGCGCGTTGCCCAGCCAATTGAATGGTGGGGCCATCGGCCATTGGATCGGTGAAGGGCAGGCCCAATTCTATGATATCAACCCCNGCGGCGGGCAGGCCNTTGACCACCTCTANTGCGCTATCATAGGTCGGATCTCCAGCCATGACATAGGTCACAAAAGCCTTTTTTCCGGCGGCTTTGAGTTCTGCAAATTTTGCGTCGATCCGTGTCATATCTGGCCCTTCATATTGCTTATGTCCTGACATGCCGTAAAGGCGGGCCAAGTTCAATATACTTTGGCCAAGCATAGAGCATTCTGTGACATTTGCCGCGCCGCCCACTGAACGCAGTTCTGCTTGCTCTGCTGGACCGGCGCAGATAAGAGCGGTTTGAAAATGAAGGAATGCATCATGGGTTTTAGAATGGGTATCGTTGGCTTGCCAAATGTTGGCAAATCCACCTTGTTTAACGCGCTGACCAAAACGGCTTCAGCGCAGGCGGCGAATTTTCCATTTTGCACCATTGAGCCGAATGTTGGGGAGGTTAACGTGCCTGACGCGCGCTTGGCCAATCTGGCACAGATTGCCAACTCGGCGACTGTCATACCGGCGCGCATGATCTTTGTGGACATCGCCGGGCTCGTTAAAGGTGCGAGCCAGGGCGAGGGGCTGGGCAATCAATTTCTTGCCAATATCCGCGAAACTGACGCAATCGCCCATGTGGTCCGTTGTTTTGAGGACGGGGATGTGGTGCATGTCTCTGATCAGGTAGATCCCATTGCAGATGCCGATACGATCGATACAGAACTTATGCTGGCGGATATGGAAAGCGTCGAGAAGCGCCTTCAAAACATCGTGCGAAAAGTGCGCGGCGGTGACAAGGAAGCGGTGCAGCAAGAGCGCCTGCTACGCGCTGCTTTGGCCGCTTTAGAGCAGGGCAAGCCAGCCCGCACAGTTGAGGTCGATCCAGAAGATGCCAAGCAATGGAAAATGCTGCAATTGCTCAGTACTAAGCCGATCCTCTATGTCTGCAACGTGGGCGAGTCTGATGCGGCGTCTGGCAATCGCTATTCAGACGCTGTGGCGAAAATGGCCGCAGAGCAGGGCAACAGCCATGTGATCATTTCTGCGCAGATCGAAGAAGAGATTAGCCAGCTTGACGACGATGAGGCTGAGATGTTTCTTGATGAAATGGGGCTTGAGGAAGCTGGCCTCGATCGCCTGATCCGTGCAGGCTACGCGCTTTTGGCGCTTGAGACCTATTTCACAGTCGGCCCTAAAGAGGCTCGGGCCTGGACGATCAAACAGGGTACAACCGCGCCGCAGGCTGCGGGTGTTATCCATGGTGATTTCGAGCGCGGGTTCATTCGCGCTGAGACTACAGCCTATGAAGATTTTGCCGCGCTTGGCGGCGAGTCTGCTGCAAAAGAGGCCGGCAAAATGCGCGCTGAGGGAAAATCTTATGTCGTGCAAGACGGTGACGTGATGCATTTCCTATTTAATACCTAGAGGCGGCACAATCGGCTCACCGGCAGGGGGAGGGGGCGCAATGGCGCTTAAACTGATCGTCGATACAGATCCAGGCATTGATGATGCCATGGCGATTTTTTACGCCATTGCCGCTCCTGAGATTGATCTTTTGGGCCTGACAACCGTGTTTGGCAATGTGACAACCCCCAAAGCCACGCGCAATGCGCTGTATTTGCTGGAACAAGCGGGGATTGAGATTCCTGTGGCGGAAGGGATGCATCGCCCCCGCATGCTCCCGCCATTTCCACCATCCTTTGCGGTGCATGGGGGCGAGGGTCTTGGAACGCTTGATGTGCCCACGTCCCAGCGTCATGCCTTGGTGGAGAGCGCTCCGGAGTATCTGGTACGGATGGCGCGCGCGCATCAGGGGGAATTATTGCTCTGTCCCATTGGGCCTTTAACCAATATTGCCGCGGCGATGGAACTCGATCCGTCGTTTTGTGGCAATCTCAAGGGCATGGTTGTCATGGGCGGCAGTCTGCGGGCAGGGGGCAATATCACCTCGGCTGCGGAGGCCAATTTTTATCATGATCCCCATGCGGCCGATTATGTGGTGCGCTATGGGTGCAATATCACGCTGGTGGGTCTTGACGTGACGAACCGGGTGATCTGCCCACGCAGCTTTTTTGCGGGCTTGGCGTCTGAAAGTCGGAAAATGGGTGGGCTTTTGCGCGATATGGCAGATTATTACATCGATTTCTATGAGACTGTTGGAAAATTTGCCGGATGCGGCATGCATGATCCTTCTGCGCTGGTGGCCTGCATCGCGCCTGAACTCTTCACCACGGAGCCCCATGCTTTGCGCGTGACATGCCACGGCGACCGTTCTGGCGAAATGATTATAGAGGAAAGTTCAACTGCCCAGCCGGTAAATGTCTGTACGGATGTGCAAGCCGAGGCGGTGAAGCAGAATTTTTTCAACAATGTGGCGAAACTCAGCTAAATCGACCTTGTCCCCAGCTCAACTCCCCGTTAAACGGATCGACGGAGACGTGGCCGAGTGGACGAAGGCGCTCCCCTGCTAAGGGAGTAGGCCCGGAAGGGTCTCGAGGGTTCGAATCCCTTCGTCTCCGCCACCACTATCTGTTAAATTTTTTGCCCATCGGTTGCAAACCTAATCTTGCCGCTATAGCCGGTGTTCTCTGTCTCCTTTGGTCGGGGAAACGAAGTGATTGAAATGTCTGTAAGCCCAAGAGTGTCTGTATAGAAGTGGTGCAGCCGATCAACGTCCTCAGAAACGACGTTTATGTGGTGAAATTCTAGTTTCATCTTAACTGGCCAATCCAAATCTAGTTTCGCCCCTTCTAAAGATTCCTTTACTGGTAAACTCCATCACAACAACACCTTTATGGTTACTTACCGAGACCTTGTTAGTCACTACCCCTATGTTTGGACGGCTCTTTGACGGAACTGTATCCAGAACTTCCATTTGTACCGACAGTATGTCTCCGGGGTAGACTGGGTGAAGCCACCTTAGACTATCAATCCCCGGTGAACCAAGAGACCTACCATGTAAATCCATATTCTCGACCATCATTGACATCGTCATAGCACAAGTATGCCAACCACTAGCGCATAGCCCACCGAACAAAGAGTCTTTGGCAGCCTCATGGTCTAGATGAAAGAATTGAGCATCATACTTACTTGCAAACTCTATGATTTCGTCCTCAGTTACTTTATATGCTCCAAAGCTCTGTTTTTGGCCAATTTCAAAGGACTCAAATGGGATGTACTTTAGGTTGCTCGCAGTTTTTGCCATTTCCATTTCCTAACTTTTATTTCCCTGAGTAATGGGAGAGGGGGATAACTAAAGTTCCTCACTTAAGTCGATAACAACAAACATGTACCTTTATAAATTACCAAATAGAACAAGTAACTTAAGTTATAGCTTAAGATATATTCATACTAGTATCTACTAGACTGAATATCTATCGGAGTTACCCTAAGTTATAGGTTACTAGATATAATTCTAAGTGGTGATACTGATTGTCGTCCACGTAAGTGGGTAACTTAAGTTAAGCTACACGCTTAGTTTTTACTCTATAGATATCGTGACGCTAAGCACCTTCGGATAGTAATCCTTAATGCTAACCCCATACTGTCGTCTAACATAATAATGACACACCTTAGCTATATTGTTTGAACTGCTTTTCAGGAGCTTTGGGTTGCATACGATCCTTTCGGTCGTTGGATTATCAATATACCTTTGAAGCCATGCGTCTCGATCTTGAGGTTTGCACTTCAAGTATAACTCCATCGCAAAGTTTACTCTGTCCCAATATTCCATGTTGTTTCTATGGGCGGTTGGGCTAAAGTTTGCTTCTTTGGTCTTCTGCCTCGCGTTATATTCCCTGCACTTGTGCGAACAAAATACCTTGGTTGATCTCTTTGCTTCAAAGGGTTCACCACAAGATTTACAGAACTTGTCGTCCGTCTTGAAGTATTCCTCAAAAGATATTCCTAACGTATCTCCCAAGCACTCAGGCTAAGGTTCCTGTTTTACGTGATCGGGATGATAGCCGTATGGATGAAGGTCATCTAATGCCATTCTCAGTCCTCATATTGGGAGCGACTAGCCACTTTTGATCCACTCAAGGTGAACTTTAAGGGGGCCAGTCTCATAAGAGTTTTTCAGCATTACCAGTTCCTTTGGTTTGAACGGAATTCACCCGAGGGCTTGTCCGTATGATTTAAAGATTTTGGTGTTGCTAATCAGGCCGCCGATAACCTTGAGGCTATCTATGGTGGACGTATTTCACCGTTCCACAGTTGATCGTTTGGGATACTTACCATCCCGATGTTCGTGGATACCACTCACAAACATTATGCCGTCCAGTATAACACAGGTATATTTTTCAGAATTTTATTCACTTATGCCCAACTTTATTTTTGGTGGGCATAATACTATAGGGATACATTTCGCAATCTTAGACATTTTTGGTGAACTATTTTGAATAAAACTCTCATCTCATTGAATAACAATAGTTAACAACCCCAATGCTATCATTGTCGTTCTATCGAGGGGGGGATCCAGTGATGTGCCCCATTAGCTTGCGAAGCATTATCAGGGGTTTAGCGTATGTGCTTTGCTGTGGGCTTTAATTCCCATCGGGGCGGCTGTTTCCATTGAAGGGGGAAGTCTCTTCGCTCAATTAACTCCCCCACGTTCTAGTTTTTTTTAATTTAATCCAGTCAGGCGTTACCGATGACCTCTCCTGCATGTGCGCTTTGCATTGTCATAGGAAATTCTTGCGCAACCTGTTCTCTGATTTCTGCAATTTTTGCTTGGGCAGCTTGAGCCGTAGCTGCATCAGAATACTGTGTAACGACACAGACAGTTAGTTCGCCAGTACGAACCATTTGTACTCCGCTAGCTCCCACGCTCATAATTAAGGGTATGAATTTCTTGGTAGCGGTTGAGATCATTTCATCGCTCATTTCGGCCGCTGTCCAATGCGAGATTGTGGTAAATGCCATAATATTCTCCTTTCATAATTGTTAGGTGGTGAAAACTGACATTATTTATTCATGAAGACTACTATAAATATTAGATTAGGTTTCAATCATTAGTGAAGAAGCAGATGGCGCTAACTTCAGTGACTGTAACACTCTAGTGTACTTAAAGTGTGCTACTGAATGTTACCATATAGTAGTAACATAAAGGTATAATTTGCTTTACCTGTGACTAGAATTATCATGATCTAGATTCATATGTTACTAATGAGGTATGTGATGTCCTCAATCGGGTACAAACGAGTTAGCTCCGACAGTCAGTCCACGGATCGTCAGGACTTGGGTGAACTTGATAAGGTCTTTGAGGAGAAGCTATCGGGCAAGAGCGCATCTGATCGACCAGCCTTAGTTGCCATGATTGATTACGCTCGTGAGGGCGATACTGTTAAGGTTCACTCCATAGACCGACTGGCAAGAGACTTACGTGAACTACAGTCGGTCATCAGTCAGCTTAACGACAAGGGTGTCACTATCTCATTCTTAAGTGAGAACCTGACGTTTAGTGCTGGTGCTGATGATGCCTTCGCCAAACTACAACTACAGATGATGGGTGCTTTCGCTGAGTTTGAGCGTAACATCATTCGCAAGCGTCAGGCAGAGGGTATAGCCAAAGCTAAAGAGCGTGGTGTGTACAAGAACCGCAAGCGTAAGCCTGTGATAGACCGTGATGAGGTACGAAAGCTCAAGGCTGAGGGTCTGTCCACGTACAAGATAGCTGACCAGATGGGCATCTCACGTATGTCTGTACATAGGATACTCAATAACGCTGCCTGATGCACCAAATTCCCTAGCTGACAACGGACCCCTGCATAAACCTACGCTATCGTGCTTGTATGAGGCTCTCTGTGAGGCTGATGGGCCCCCTAGTTTTATAACCAACGAATTGGGTTGGCCCGTTTTCGACCTATATTTTCAAGATAGAAAATTAGTTTTATCTGCCGCATCTTTGTTTGATTTTACTTCGGACGAATTCGTCTTAGCTTCTGACGGAGGGCGCCAACTCCCTTCATATATATAGGGGCCCAAGCTCAAAAAAGTTTCCCGTTGGAGCCAAAGTTATTGCGGGAGGCAAGGGATTAAGGATTACAATTAACCGAGGTGCGAATTAGTTTTATTTCTTTTGAGCTAAACCCATCCGTTGAAGAACCTTAAGGGTAGATGTTGGCAGTATTTTGGGCAGCTTTGCTTTAGAGGTTCCTCTATTTTCTATCGGAGGATTACCAAAGCCATATTGAAAATCTTCGTCGTACACTTCTCGCTCTGCTGGAGACATCTGCGAAACCTTCTTGCCAGCGAATAAATTTCTTAAAGCCTGCTTTTCATCTTCGGTCATTAAAGATTTTACCCTCATATCTCTTCACAAGACTAACCATTGAGATAATCAAAGCAATTACTATTGCTATACTGATCGTTTTGTCGGTGGATGAATTTCTAAATTCGTAGTTTCAACTAACCTTGACGCTCAAGACTATCTACGGCTCAATGAAGTCTCACCTTTGGAGCATCTCATGGCCACATTTGACCAGTTCGTAAGTTCGATCCGACAAGAATTCGGAGAACAAAGCGCTGGTAAGAAGTTTGAGGTTTTCTGCAAGTGGTTCCTTGAGAATGATCCTGAGTGGTCGAAGAAGGTTGATAAGGTTTGGCTCTGGGATGAGTACCCCAATAAATGGCAATGGTAGTAGAATGAAAACTGTAGATCATCAAAAGTTTCTCAGTAGTCTTTCAAACGAAACTCGTGCAAGCCTGGTAATACGTACTGATAGGCACGGGGTGATACACCTCGGCGTTCATTGGGCTCTAATTATTTTGTTTGGACTTGTTATCTACTTCTCTTTGCCAGGATGGCAGCTGCTATTGTTACCGCAAGGGATTTTGATAGTTTTTCTTTTTACACTTTTACATGAATCCATCCATCAAACTCCGTTTAAAACAAGTTGGCTTAATGTCATGGCGGCTCGGGTGAGTGGATTTCTAATTTTCTTACCGCCTATATGGTTCAAATATTTCCACTTAGCACATCATCGCTTCACAAATATCCCGGGAAAAGATCCTGAGTTAGCATTTGAAAAACCTACAACCATTTCGGGCTATATCATTCACGTTTCTGGAATTCCAACATGGATCGGACACTTTAGGACATTGTTTAAAAACGCAATGGGCAATTGCCAGGCCGACTTTTTACCACAAAAGGCAGAGGCACGAATTGTAAAAGAGTCTCAGTTGCTTCTGCTCGCTTATGTGATGATTTTGTTTGGTAATATATTTTGGATGTCGACCAAATTATTCTGGATTTGGCTTCTCCCCGTATTATTGGGACAGCCTTTTCTCAGATTTTATCTTTTGGCGGAACACGGACTTTGCCCAACTGTGGCAAACATGTTTGAAAATACTCGGACGACACTTACTAATAGATTCGTCCGCTTCATTGCATGGAATATGCCTTACCACACTGAACATCATGTTTATCCAACGGTACCGTTTCACAAGTTACCCGAACTACATGAAATTATACAGAATGACCTGATCCATAAAGAAGCCAACTACACTGTCTTCACGGGCAGATACATTGGGGGACTAAAAGACAATAATTATCATGGATAACCTCTTGAACCCAGCCAACGCACACCAACAGCGTTGCCCTAGATGCCAGTCACCTTTGAACACTGTCGTTGTGCATGGGCATGAGCAATGTGTCATCTGTAAGTCTAACATTTTTGAGTGCTGCTCAGGTAACACATGTGAGACAGATCATAACTTGGCTGTTGGATATAAGAGAGGCTGATGGTGTTTGTTTCAATTACGACACTCAAAACTACTCTAAGCCATCTGCGCAACCCACCAGATATTGCCCATGGGATCGCAAAAACCGGCCATCTTATCCCCATGAGGTCGCAGCATAGGTTT
>JGI20160J14292_10001265_pt1 | contig 21183 bp, 18 predicted proteins | sample COG_10_FD_14292 | JGI IMG/M metagenome (IMG submission 14292) | reverse complement strand
GCGCACCACATCCTACGTATGGATGAGGAAGAGCGTAAGGCTCGCGTTGAGGAATTAATGCAGTCGATGAATCTAACCCCACACGCGGGCCAAATCACACGTACCCTGAGTGGCGGGCAACGCCAACGGGTAAGTATTTCGAAAGCAATGGCTGGAGACCCACCCGTACTGCTGATGGACGAGAGTTTGGCCCAGCTAGACCTCAGGACGAAGAGCGCCATTTTATTGGATATGAAAGCGATGATTAAGCGCTCAAAAAGTGCAGCATTGTTGGTTTTACACGATCCTGCGGATGCACTGCTCGTTGCCGATACCCTTTGGGTTATTCGCGGTGGAAAATTAGTGCAATCGGGTACACCGAACGCCATTATCGCAGATCCCGCTCATTACGAGATTGCAGGATTGTTTGACTACATTAATGTGGTACCTGTAGATTTAAACGTGCCGGGTCCGTGGCGTGAGGAAAAAGATGTTAAGTGGCTGTACGCGCATGATCTGCCGGCTCTTGATACGGAGATTTTAGACCGTATGGAAACACCCTCAGGACCCATTCTTGTCTATCAATTTCAAAATCATCGATTGCTTAAAAAGTAAAACGCCCCGTTCCATAAGGAACGAGGCGCTTCTAAGTCTCCAATCTGATTTATTACTTCACCTTATCAACGATCGCTTTGAACGCTTCCGGGTGGTTCATGGCTAAATCCGCCAATACCTTACGGTTCAATTCAATGTTCGCGTTTTTCACCTTACCCATGAATTGTGAGTAAGACATTCCGTGCAAACGAGCACCAGCGTTAATACGCTGAATCCATAACGCGCGGAATGTGCGTTTTTTGTTTTTACGGTCGCGGTAAGCATACGTGAGACCTTTCTCAACGGCGTTCTTAGCAACTGTCCAAACATTTTTACGACGGCCAAAGTATCCTTTAGCGTGTCTCATCAATTTTTTTCTGCGCTCTCTAGAGGCAACAGAGTTTACTGAACGTGGCATAATTTTTAATTTTTTGCGAGAGGTACTTCTACTGTCTCAAGAAGGTTTAGTTACCCAGCACAGGGTTATTAATTAACTCAAAGGAATTATTTCATTCCAAGCTGCTTCTTGATGTTTGCAACATCAGCATCAGCTACAAGACCAGATTTAGTCAAACGACGTTTCTGATCTGTTGCTTTCTTCGTCAAAATGTGTGACTTGAAAGCGTGTTTTCTTTTGATCTTACCAGAACCTGTCAGCTTGAAACGCTTTTTTGCACTGGATTTGGTTTTCATCTTTGGCATGATCTAACTTTATTTTGATTGGAGTGACTTATTTTTTAGGTGCAAGCGTGATATTCATCTTCTTACCGTCCATAGAAGGCATGTGTTCTACCTTTCCATATTCTTCAAGATCCTGAGCCAAGCGTAGCAATAAGATTTCACCTTTATCCTTAAATACGATAGAGCGACCGCGGAAGAAAACGAAGGCTTTCACCTTGTTGCCTGCTTTCAAAAATTCGATAGCATGCTTTTTCTTGAAGTCGTAATCGTGATCTGAGGTATTTGGGCCAAATCGTATTTCCTTAATAACCACCTTAACAGCCTTCGACGCAAGTTCCTTTTGTTTCTTGCGTTGATCGTACATGAACTTACTGTAGTCAATGATTTTACAAACAGGTGGATCTGCCTTTGGCGAAATTTCGACCAAATCTAAATCCAAATCATCCGCCATGCGCAACGCTTGACGAGTTTCATATACTCCAGGTTCTACGTTTTCTCCAACGATGCGAATTTTAGGTACTCTAATTCTGTCGTTGATGCGGTGGTTTGCAGCCAGTTTCTCTTTTGGCTGCTTTCTTTTGCCTTTTCTCAGGGTCTTTTGTTTTTAGTTAAACTTCTATTAATCAATAAGTTCCGAGATCTCTTTCTCGATACTTTCTACAAATGCTTCTTTGGTCATGGTACCCAAATCTCCTTCGCCGTGACGACGAACACTGAGTTCACCACTGGTCGCTTCTTTCTCGCCAACGATCAACATGTAAGGAATTTTAGTGATTTCTGCATCACGTATCTTCCTGCCAATCTTTTCGTTACGGTCGTCTACGAGGGCGCGAATATCGGAAATTTCTAGGAATTGAGCTATTTCTTTTGCGTACTCATTGTACTTCTCACTAACGGGAAGAATCTTTACTTGTTCAGGGGTGAGCCACAATGGGAAGTTACCGCCGCAGTGTTCAAGCAGTACTGCAACGAAACGCTCCATGGAACCGAACGGCGCACGATGAATCATAACAGGACGGTGGCTTTCGTTATCACTGCCTTTGTATTCCAATTCGAAACGTTCTGGTAGGTTATAATCTACCTGAATGGTGCCCAATTGCCAGCTGCGTCCTAATGCGTCTTTCACCATGAAATCGAGCTTAGGGCCATAGAAGGCTGCTTCTCCGTACTCTACGACTGTGTTCAGTCCTTTTTCGCCTGCCGCTTCAATAATCGCGGATTCTGCTTTCTCCCAATTCTCGTCTGAGCCAATGTATTTCTCAGGCTTGTTGGGGTCTCTCAAACTGATTTGTGCCCTGTAGTCTTTGAAATTAAGCGTTTTGAAGATGTACAATACGAGGTCGATGACACTTTTGAATTCGCTTTTTAATTGATCCGGCATACAGAAAATATGCGCATCATCTTGCGTAAACCCACGAACGCGTGTCAAGCCGTGAAGCTCACCGCTTTGCTCGTAGCGGTACACTGTGCCAAACTCAGCATAGCGTACGGGTAAATCCTTGTAAGATTTTGGGGTAGCCTTATACAATTCACAGTGGTGTGGACAGTTCATCGGCTTCAAAAGATACTCTTCGCCTTCTTCTGGCGTATTGATCGGCTGGAAACTATCTGCACCGTATTTGGCGTAATGCCCGGAGCAAACATAAAGCTCTTTATTTCCAATATGCGGCGTAATAACACCGTGGTATCCTGCCTTTTTCTGTGCTTTTTTTAAGAAATTCTCCAAGCGTTCGCGCAGTGCAGCACCCTTAGGAAGCCATAATGGAAGCCCTGCGCCAACCCGTTGACTAAATGTGAACAGTTCAAGTTCTTTTCCTAGTTTTCTGTGGTCGCGCTTTTTCGCTTCTTCAAGCAGCTCAAGGTATTCTTTTAGCGCGCCCTGTTTCTGGAATGAAACGCCATAAACGCGGGTTAACTGGGGGTTATTCTCATCGCCACGCCAGTAAGCACCGGCGACGTTCATGATTTTTACGGCCTTAATATACCCGGTATGTGGAATGTGCCCACCTCGACATAAATCCGTGAAGTCGGCGTGGTCACAAAAGGTGATTGTACCGTCTTCTAAATTCGATATCAGTTCTGTTTTGTAAGCATTATGCTTGTACGCTTCCAGCGCTTCTGCCTTCGTTACCGCACGGAGTTTAAATTCCGATTTTGCACGGGCAAATTCCAGCATTTGCTTCTCAATTTTCTCGAAATCCTTTTCACCTATAGTTTCCTCACCAAAGTCAACATCGTAATAGAAGCCTTTTTCAATGGCCGGTCCTATGGTCAATTTTGCATGAGGGTAGAAGTGTACAATGGCCTGTGCGAGTACGTGCGCTGAACTGTGCCAAAACGCTTCCTTCCCAGAGGCGTCGTTCCAGGTGAAAAACTGCAATGTACCGTCAGTAGTCAACGGGTCATTAAGTTCGATGGTTTGGCCATCAAAGCTTCCTGAGAGAATATTACGTGCAAGACCGTGAGAGATACTCTTTGCTACGTCCATGGCAGTAGTGCCCGATTCGTAACTGCGTTGGTTCCCATCTGGGAAGGTGATTGTAATCATGTGCTTATCTACAATTATAAGATGAGGAGCAAAAATAGGGTTTAGAGCGGCTTGTGCGGTTTTTTTACTCCTATTTTATTCTCGTACTTTAGCAGTGTATTATTGATCTCATGGAGCATACCCCAAACAAGGCCGCCATCCTTAAAAAATTTAATGACCTCTGCAAGGATACCTTGATGGAAACCCTTGGTATCACTTACGTTGATGTAGATCCGGATGCAGGTACATTGGTAGCAACGATGCCCGTAGATTCAAGAGTATACCAGCCCATGCGCATTTTACATGGTGGGGCAACTGTAGCATTGGCCGAAAGTGTAGGCTCTGCAGCCTCTCAATTACTAATCGATCCTGCTACGGAAGCCGCAGTTGGTGCCGAAATCAGTGCCAATCATTTAAAGAGTGCTCGAACAGGCATGCTCATCGCAACGGCAACTTGTCTTCACAAAGGAAAGGGTTCGCATCTTTTTCAAATTCGTGTTGAAAACGAACAAGGCGAATTGATTTCCATGGTGAAATTGCTCAACTTCATAAAAGCACGTAAATAATGCTCGAAGTATTGGCCCGCATACCAGGAAGGCCAAAAGTGGCCTCAAAATACGTGGAAACGGACGTTGCTCGCGCAACCGTTTTATTGCGCGGTTTTCATGGTCATCTATGCGGTTTTGAGGAAGAATCGGGACTGGAGGAGGCTCTTTTTTGGTCCGATTTTGCGACGACACGCCTCAATGTGCCTGCTCAAAGCAACACCGCCGCCTACCAGCAGCAGATAACTGAGATCATCGCCCGCATACAGCAACAACAGGTCAGTAAAGTTGTACTGAGCCGTCCTTCTCATTTACGCACGACTCGGGCAGATGCACAAAGGACATTTGCTGAGCTTGAAAAACGGTATCCAAACTGTACCGTATTTGCCCTCAAACACCCTGAATACGGTCATTGGATGGGCGCTTCTCCTGAGGTGCTCTTCGAAGAGATCGAGGGCGGATTCCGTTCTATGTCGCTCGCAGGTACACGATTATCTGGAGCTTCTGACTGGGGCGATAAAGAGCGCGAGGAACAGAATTTTGTAACTAAGGAGATTCAAAAAAACCTGGCAGCCTTTGGTGGGCGCGTTCGCAAACAAGCTGAAGAAACGTTGCTCGCGGGGCCAGTAGAGCATTTATTGACCTGGGTAGAAACCGATGCGGCGAACGCGCCCGCGGTTGATATTCTCGAAGCATTGCACCCAACACCCGCCATTTGTGGGACCCCGACAGCACCTGCACGTGAAGTGATTGCGGCAGTGGAACAATACGACCGGGGTTTGTACACCGGGTATCTGGCCTTTATGACCGGTGGTTTGCATGCTACAGTGCTGCTGAGAACGATGCAGTGGTCAGAATCGGGCATTACTTTTTATGCAGGAGGAGGAATTACTAAGGACAGCGTACCTTTGAATGAGTGGATGGAGACCGAGTATAAAATCTCTGCCCTCAAGGACGCTGTACAATTCAAATGACAACAACAAAACACACGGCACACTGGACATTACAGGCGCTTGCGCAGGCAGGGGTGAAGACGATTGTGTTTTCTCCTGGTTCGCGAAATGCGCCATTAGTTATCGCTGCTGAAGCCTTAGGTTCTTTTACACTGGAAGTGCTCGGTGATGAGCGCAGCGCGGCATTNAATGCACTGGGAAGAAGCCTTGTAACGGGTGCGCCGGTTGCGGTGTGCTGTACTTCAGGTAGTGCTTTGGCAAATTATTACCCTGCCGTTTTAGAAGCGTATTATGCCCACATACCGTTGATTGTCCTCAGTGCCGATCGACCGGAGGAGCGCATCAATAAAGGTGAGGGTCAGACGTGTGTTCAACGCGACTTTTATGAGCCACATGTTGCTGCTAGCGTGCATATTGAAGATGATGCCTCGGCCTCGGAAGTGGTATCACAATTAGACTTTGCGCTTCGCGCGCAGCATGTTGAAATGCGTCCGATTCATATCAATCTTGCTTTTGATGAGCCGCTATATGCCCAAGAATTGGACCCTGACCCGTTGGAGATGGACTTTTCAGACGATGTGATGAACTTCCATGGACTACCTGATAATCAGCCGATTCCTTCTTTTTCAGATTATAAATCCGTAGCGGTAATTGCAGGCCAATTATTACCTCAAGAAAGTGTACAATTACGCGCGCTGCTCGATGAAGGAGTCGCTTGGACGCTTTTTGCGGATCCTATGAGTGGTGTGCTGGACCATCCACAGGCGGTACCTATGGAAGCGTTGCTCGATCTTGAACCCGATGCGGTCTTAAGTATTGGTGGGCAGTGGATTAGCAAAAAGCCCAAGCAGCATTTACGTGCGCTGGAAATTAAAAAGCATGTACACATCGATATCTTTCAATGTTGGGATGTGTTAGACGCAGAGGTGCTGCACTTAAGGATGGCTTCGAATGCGCTTGCGGTTTGGAAATCGGCCCCGGAATTCATTTGTATTTCCTATGAGTCACCGGTTTCGAAACCCGTGCCATGGTCTGATGCTGCGGCATTTCAAGCTGTGGTTTCAAAATTAAAAACAACGGACGTATTGCATTTAGGCAACAGTTCCATTGTACGTTATTTCAATTACTTTCCGAAAGCTGTACAACTGTATGGAAATAGAGGAGTGGCGGGCATTGATGGAAGTTTGAGCACGGCTGTTGGTGCGGCTTTGGCAGATCCCGACCGCAAACATTTTTTAATCATCGGCGATCAAAGTTTTTTATACGATCACAACGGTTTGTATGGACAGAAGATTCCTCAGAACTTGATTATATGTGTGCTCAATAACGGGGTAGGCGGCATATTTGATTGGCTCCCAGGAACGGCCAGTGCTGGGCCAACGGCACAACGCGTCTTTGCAAACGCACAACATGTGAACCTAAAAGGAATTGCATCTGCCTTTAGCGTAGGCTACCAGTCGGTTTCATCAGTAGAAGCATTAGTAGAAGCATTGGACACGGCTGTGGGGCCGAAAATAATTGATAGTAAAACGGAGCAGCATGTCAACTTAGCGGCGCTTGCTGCGTTACGATAATATGGTACCACTTCATATTTGGATTCAAGCAGCGCGAGTGCGCACCTTACCTCTCGCTTTCGCAGTCATTGCCTTAGGAACAGGTTTGGCCTACAAAATCAATGACTACGTGTATTGGGGTATCTTTGCACTTGCTGTATTCACCGCCGGTGCTTACCAAATATTGTCAAATTATGCCAATGACTTGGGCGATGGCCTGCGCGGCACAGACGACCACCGTACCGGTGAAAAACGTGCGATAGCTAGCGGTTTAATTACTGCCGATCAAATGAAGCGCGCCGTTAATCTGTGGACCGTATTGGCTCTGTTCTCAGGTGGTGGATTAAGTTTTTTAGCGTTTCAAGAACGCATTCCGCTCTTAGTACTCTTTTCGCTATTGAATATTGCTGCGGTGCTTGCCGCTAAGTCCTATACTATGGGTCCAAAGCCTTATGCATACTGGGGCGGAGGTGATTTTTTTGTCTTTTTATTTTTTGGATTGGTCGGGGTCCTAGGGTCCGCAAGTTTATACGGATCGCTGCACTGGAGCTTCCTCTTTCCAGCGTTGGTTGCCGGCGCTTACAGTGCGGCAGTACTTACTTTAAATAATCTTAGAGATATTGAAACGGATGCTGTAGCTGGAAAGCGAACTCTGGTTGTACGGTTCGGATACCAATGGGGAAGGGGTTACTTTAAAGCGCTCTTGATCATTGGCAATGTATTGAGTTTATTCTTCGCTTTGTATTGGGCGGCATTAGACGGGAATCAATTTTTACTCATTTTCCACATCGCCTACGGAGTAGTGCTCTCCCGGGTCGTCTTTATACGGTTTGCTCGAGCAAGAGATTCGTTAGCATTGGACGCCTTACTTAAACCAATGGCGCTGATGACTTTGGTCTACTGCCTCGGAACAGCCTTAGCACTTAACTTCTAGGTAAGTTATGAAAGCAACCGTACACCCTTATCTTCTCAACTTTAAGCAACCTGCTGGGACTTCGCGCGGTATTCTGCGCACGAAAGAGAGTTTCTTTTTACATATTGAGGATGCTGCGTCACCGTTTGGGATTGGATTTGGGGAGGTAGGGGTCTTACGCGGTTTGAGTGTCGATGATGTCCCGGAATTGGAAGGTCAATTGGCTTGGACTGCGGAAAACATTCATCTCGGTTTGGAGGAATTGTATGTTCGCAACCGTACTTTCCCTAGCATCCAATTCGCATTGGAGCAAGCCTTTAGTCATTTACAGCACGGCTTTCACCACTTTGAGACGCCCTTTAGCCGAGGTGAGCAGGGACAGTCGATAAATGGCTTGATCTGGATGGGGTCAAAGGACTTCATGCTCGATCAAATCCAATGCAGAATAAATGAGGGGTTTGGAACATTGAAAATGAAAGTTGGAGCCATTTCTTGGGCGGATGAATTGACTTTGCTAAAAGGTATTCGTGAACGCTTTTCTGCGAGCGAATTAATTTTACGTGTAGATGCGAATGGTGCCTTCGATCGATCGTCAATAGTGCCAGTATTAAATGAATTGGCTGCGCTTGAAGTTCACAGTATAGAGCAGCCGCTTCCTCCAACGGATCGTGAAGGTTTAGCTGAGATATGTGCGTCTTCGCCTGTACCCATTGCTTTAGACGAGAGTCTCATTGGCGTTTTTAGCGCATTTGAAAAAGAGCTCCTGCTGGATGCTGTGCGACCGCAATACATTATTCTCAAGCCTAGTTTTATTGGTGGTTGGCGCGGTGCGGACGAATGGATTGATTGTGCAAATGCGCGCGGCATAGATTGGTGGGCAACCTCCGCCTTAGAGAGTACTGTGGGCATGAATGCCATTGCGCAATGGACGGCTACAAAGCAATTGCACTTGCCTCAAGGATTAGGAACGGGCAGTTTGTATACCAACAACATTCCTGGGCCCTTAGAAGTTAAAAACGGTGAATTATGGACGGTAGGTGATGTCCAGAAACTTTGGTCGTTCCCGGATTCTTTCACTCCATTTAAATAGAACCTCGTAATGACAAAAAGAGCGAACGACCAGGCGCGACTATGCCACTAGCGTAACTGCGGTATTGTACGTCCATGATGTTGTCAATTCCGCCACGAACTAAGATGTTCTTATTAAATACATAGGATGCATGCAGGTTAATGATATACCACGCCGGTGTGTATACCTCACCGTAGTCGTTTAGGGCATACATGTGCGTTTTAGAGCGTTCGCTGAACGGCATGTCTTCTGCATCAACAGCGCCATTGTAGCGTAAAATCAGATTACTACGCCACTTATTTTTATGAAAGGAAAAGTTTGAAGTTGCGTTAAAAGGGGAAACGTGACGTAGCGTATAGCCTTGGCTGTCTTTACCGAAAGGATGTGCCCAGTGAATCATCCAATTCAGGTTCTCTGAAATATCCGTACGAACGCCAAACTGATAGCCCCAGATCCAAGCATAATCTAAATTCTGAACGGCAAGCACCTGCGATAATTCACCGTCAAAATTTATGCTGTCACTGCCCATAAACGTGTAAGGTGCGCGTTCTAAAGCATTATCAAGGTAGCTATAATAAAAGCTAGCATCGACGACCCACAATTTTCCGAGCTTTTGTTTTGCACCCAATTCTGCACTGTAGAGCCGCTCTTCTCGTAGATTACTGTTTGGAACAATCAAAGCACCAGGCTGAGAATCAAATACCTTGCTCGCGTCATCAATGTTCGGTGCACGGAAACCGGAGCTGAAATTCAGAAAGTACTTGAATGAAGGTTTGTGGTAGGTAATCCCCATCTCCGCACTAGGAGCCAGAAATTTTAGACGTGCATCCTCATTGAATCCGCGAAAAGAAATGGGGGTATACATACTTATACCGTTGATCCTAGATCCCGCACTAAAGGCAATATGCTCACTTAAATCTGCATCGTAATGCGCGAAGAGAGACCCACTTATCCAACGGCTCCCGTTGGCATATCGGGATTGTGCATTCCACGTCGAATCCGAAGTCATGTAATGGTAATGGTAGGCGGTACTAGTGAGGTTATTTTCGATAAGTTCTGCGCCGTACAAAATCGTACTCTTATTTGAAATTTTCTTACTAGCGTCAAAATTTATCTGGTTGATGTACACCTGTTCGCGTTGAACTCTTCCTACTGGGGCTTTAAATTTTCTAGTATTACGACTTTCTTCGAAGTACTGTCCTGATAAGGTGAATTTCATCCAATCGCTTATGGCGGTCTTATCTCTGTTCTCTATGGATAAGTAACTCATTATCCATGCCTGTGGACCGTAATTCCATTGTGCATATTTAGGTCTTCCATTCATCATTTCTGTGAATCGATCGTAGCGATTTACATCTCCCGTCAAACTAAGATGTAATCCGGATTTAAAAGTGGTGCGTTCTGCAATACGGACCTTGAATTTCTGGGTGATGTTACGTTTCTCGTAGGAGGTGTTGTACTGTATCCGGTTATCTTCTGGCGTCCGGACAGTATCAATACTGCCAATGGTAGTGGGTAAACAGCTGAGTTGCGTATTACTGAGATGTGAAGCAGGTGTCCATGGTAGAATACGCTGGCCCATTCGTATATCGTGGTATTGGGTATAGGTCAGCGAAGTCATTCCTGCCCAATTCAGACCGCCGTAGTTGATTCGAAAATTAGGTCTTCTTGATAGTTGGGCATTTTGGCTGCTCAATGTGAAGACTAAGCTTTGTAAAATTTCTGTAGAATCTCCAAAGTGCGCGTCGTAGGTGTTGATGTGCATGACGCCGCCCAATGCGTCACTACCGTGCAAAACACTTCCAGGCCCTAAGCTAATCTCCATGTTTGAAACACTTTCTCCATCAACAGAGATTACGTTATGCACATTACCGGATCTAAAAATGGCATTGTTCATTCTGATACCGTCGACCATAACGAGCACTCGCGATGTGCTCATACCTCGGATCATGGGTGATCCACCGCCAGCTTGCGATTTTTGAATAAAAACATTAGGATCGATGGCTAGCGCGTCGGCTGTATTTGCCTGAAACTGTTGGTCCAATTGTTTCGCATCAATGCTTCTAACTTCCTGTGCAGTTTTTTGGTACTGTTGTTCCATTCGATTTGCTCGAATCACAACTTCTTGTATGTTCAGAACACTTTCTCGCAAAAAAACTTCATAGTCCCGTTCCTGCAGTTCCTTCCTCGAATAATAGCCAGCGGCGTAACTGGTATGGTAGAGCGCGATGAGTTGTCCGGGCGTGCCTTCTGGAATGAGGATTCGTCCTAATGGACCGGTTTCCCCAATATATGCTTGATCCACAGTTATACTTACCCCTTCAATGGGTTCGCCACTCATGGCATTACTAACAGTAAGCCATACATATTCCACCTCACCGGCAGCATAAACGCTGAATGAGAATACCATGAGGCTGATGTATATTGCTGCTGTTTTGAACTTGTTCATTGCGCACACGTTGAAACAAAAACTGTACCCGAAAATACATGTCCGAAAATAAATCACTTTTCGTTTGGAACAACCGGAGTTATTCTGCTACTGAGCTCGTTGATTTACAGGAGGTTCCGGAGCATATAGCTACTGTCCAAAGTGCTTTAAGATTTTGTTTAAGTCAGGATTCGGAATGGACGTTACAAACCAGCGGATCAACGGGTGCTCCAAAGACGTTGGCTTTATCCCGTGCTATGATTTACGGGTCTGCCCGTGCTACATTGGATGCTTTTGAGTTGGTTCCCGGTTCTACGGCGGCATTGGTATTGCCAGCAAAATATATTGGCGGCTTTATGATGGTCATTCGCGCGTTCATAGGCCAGCTTACTTTGCATCTGTTGGAGCCTCGGGCGTTGCCTGAAGTTCCAGAAGGCCTGGACTTTGTCTCCATGACTCCAGCTCAGTTTATTGCGCTTCAAGAAGCTGGAAAGCCACTTAAGGTAAAAACCCTGTTGTTAGGGGGTAGTGCACTGGCTTCTAGGTTCGATAGCGCCAGTTATCAGGGGGTTTATCTAGGATACGGTATGACAGAAACGGCTTCTCATGTTGCTCTTCGCCCATTGGGGAGCCCCATTTATACAGCAGTAGGTTCAACGGGATTTTCTGTAAATACCGATGAATGCCTTTGTATTTCTGCACCGCATCTAGGAATAGCGCAGCTACAAACTCAAGATCGCGTAAGATTACTCGATAAGAAACGATTCCACTATGAAGGTCGACTGGATCATGTGATCAACTCCGGAGGAATCAAACTTCACCCGGAAAAATTCGAGTCCGTTTGTGATGCGCATAGTATTCAGGCAGTCATGAGTGCTAAGGGACACGAACGGTATGGTCAAGTACCGGTTATGGTACTGCGCACAATGGACGATGTTAAAGGCCTCAGAAAGGCATTGCGTCTTTGGGATGGAACGGCGATGCCTAAGGAAGCGTGTATTGTTCCAGAATGGCCGCTGTTGGAGAACGGGAAATTAGACCGATTAAAGCTGCAGACTTTTATTAAATCACATCCGGATTGCCTTTTCCGGCTCTAAGAAGCACTGGTATTGCTCCGCTGAGGTCAATAACCGTTGAGGGAACATTATCACCCCAACCGCCGTCTATCATAAAATCCGCGAGATGCGCATAGGTCGCGGCGATTTCATCTGGATCTGTAGGATATTGAATAATTTCATCGTCGTGGTGCAAGGAGGCGGATGCTAAGGGGCGACCTAAAGTTTCGCACAATGCCATCACAATAGGGTGATCAGGTATTCGAATACCGATGGTCTTACGCTTTTGTCCCAGCTTTCGTGCCAATGAAATATTTGCTTCCAGCACCATGGTGTAAGGCCCTGGCAAACAGCGTTTTAGTAATTTAAAGGTTCCGCCGTCTACGCTTTGCGTATATTCAGAAACCTGGCTTAGATTGGTGAAGAGAAATGAAAATTCCGCCGTCTTAACGGATTCTTTTTTGATTGTAGCCAATTTTTCAAGTGCCAGTGGATGTTGAAAGTCTCCTGCGACAGCATAGACACTGTCTGTGGGGATGATGGCAATTTCACCCCGCTCAAAACGCGCCGCACATTCTGCGATGGTGTGCGCGTTGATACTTTCAGGATAAATGGAATAAATCACGGTCCTTTCGATTTTTATATAAGGTACAAAAAAGCCCCGCGGTAGGCGAGGCTTCTTGAAAACTATAAGTTACGACTAAGTATTAGCCGTTTGCTTTTGCGTGATCCGCTAAAAACTTCGCCAAACCTATATCTGTTAAGGGGTGCTTCAATAAAGCCTCCATTGCGCTTAAAGGTCCAGTCATCACGTCTGCACCGATCTCAGCACATTGAATGATGTGCATCGGGTGACGTACCGAAGCTGCAAGAATTTCTGTACCGAAGTCGTAGTTGTCAAAAATGATGCGAATGCTTTCGATCAAATCCAAACCGTCCGTTGAGATATCATCCAAACGTCCAATAAATGGACTCACGTAAGTTGCGCCTGCTTTTGCAGCCATCAGTGCTTGACCTGCAGAGAAGATCAGCGTACAGTTGGTCTTGATGCCTTTGTCAGAGAAGTATTTCAATGCTTTCACCCCGTCCTTGATCATTGGGATCTTAACTACGATTTTCTCATCCAATGCAGCCAATTCTTCACCTTCTTTGATCATGCCTTCGTAATCTGTTGCGATTACTTCAGCACTTACATCACCGTCCACAATAGCACAAATGGCTTTGTAGTGCGCTTTTACATTTGCGTCTCCGCTAATGCCTTCTTTAGCCATCAATGATGGGTTAGTCGTTACCCCGTCTAGTACTCCTAGCTCTTGGGCTTCTTGAATCTGTGCGAGGTTCGCAGTGTCGATGAAGAATTTCATGTGTGTGAGTTATATTATTTACAGAGTAAAAGTACGTCTTTCCCTCAAAATTTAGGGCACAAAAAATGGGCAAGCTACTCACATCACACCGCTACGACCAATTACCCTTGCTGCGTTCCCGCCCTGGGGGATTCACTAGGAGCTGGTTGTGTGAGACTTGCCCACTGCGAAGTTAAGCCAACTAAAGACGTCTGACCAATGAATTTTAAGAATTTTTAATCGGTTCTGTTGGACTATATTTGTAGCAAGCGAAAAGCGCTTAAACCGTAAAATACAAGTAAGATGGCACAGGAAATTGAAATTATGAAGGCACAGGGTAAACAGCTCGCTTTCATCGTAATAGGTCTAGGAATCCTCATGTTTTTACTGAGTTATCTAGGTGATCCAACGCTACTGTTTAAGTATTGGTGGTTGGGTATACTCTACCAGTGGATCTTGCCAATTGGTTTAGCCATCTACGCCGTAGCGAAAGCAAAGCAGTCGTTAAATGGCTTCATTTCCTTCAAGGGAGCATTGGGAACTTCGGCCATAGGTTTAATACTAGGAACGGCTGTGGTCGTTTTGTTTAATGCATTGATGTACAATGTTATAGATCTTGAATTTAAGGCTATGATGGAGGAGCAAACCATTGAGTTTACGGTCCAATTCATGGAGCGTATGGGTGCCGACAAATCTCAAATTTCGGAGGGCGTTTCCCAATTAAAAGAGCGGGATCAGTTTGGTTTCAAAGCACAAATCATGGGCCTAACCTTCATCAGCATCTATTATTTAGTGATTAGCCTCATTGTTGCAGCGGCGATGAAAAAAGACGAACCTGTTGTCTAACCGAAGATGAGTATACTAGACTTAAGCATAGTTATCCCTCTGTATAACGAGGACGAGAGTTTACCGGAATTGACCCAGTGGATTTCGCGCGTCATGGACCGCGAAGGCTATACCTATGAAATCATTTTTGTCAACGATGGCTCTACCGATAACAGCTGGCAAGTCATCCAGGAACTTCGCACCAAGAACGAAAATGTCAAGGCCATTTCCTTCCGCCGAAACCAAGGAAAGAGTGCTGGGCTCAATCAAGGATTTAAAGCAGCCTCTGGCCAGGTGGTCATCACCATGGATGCTGATCTTCAGGACAGTCCAGAAGAGATTCCGGAATTGCGCAGAATGATCTTGGAAGACGGTTTCGATTTAGTGAGCGGCTGGAAGCAAAAGCGCTACGATCCGCTGACAAAGACCATTCCAACAAAGCTTTTCAATGCCGCTACACGCCGCATTTCAAAAATCAAACTCAACGACTTTAATTGTGGCCTCAAGGCGTATCGCTTGGAAGTGGTACACAACATAGAGGTCTATGGAGAAATGCACCGCTATATTCCCTTTTTGGCTAAAAACAAAGGTTTTGGCAAGATCGGGGAGAAGGTAGTGCAGCACCAAGCCCGCAAGTACGGGACAACTAAATTTGGGTTGAACAGATTCATTAACGGATTCCTCGATCTGGCAACGCTCGGAGTGATGGGTAAGTTTGGACGCCGCCCCATGCACTTTTTCGGTGCTGCCGGCACGCTGATGTTCACTTTAAGTATTGCTTTGTTGGCTTATCTTGGTGGATATAAGTTTTGGGCGCTGAGCGCTGGGGTAGAGGCCCGATTAATTACTGAAAATCCGCTCTTCTACATCCTCCTAGCCCTGACCATTATGGGCGTCCAACTCTTCGGTGTGGGATTCATTGCCGAGTTGCTGTTGCGAGAGAGCAATAAGAAGCACGATTACACGATCAACGATAAAATAGGCTTGGATTAATGGCCCAACCTGCCGCTTCACCAAAGTATGCGTTGATTTCNCCGACNTTCAANCGNCCNGANGAAGTCACTGAATTNCTCCAAAGNCTNACCGCNNTGGACTNCCCGCAAAGTGGTTTCGAAATCATCCTGGGCGACGGTACCCCCGGGGATACTTTGCGACCAGAATTGGCCCCTTACCTCGACCAATTACCTCTTCAGATCTATTACGAAGAATTCCTACCCGTCTCTGATGCCCGCAACCGCGCTGCATCCTTAGCTACGGCCCAGTATTTCATCTTCCTCGACAGCGATTGCATCATCCCGCCCGGTTACCTCCGTGCCATTGATGCCTTCCTTGAAGCCCACCCGGATACCACGCTTTTCGGCGGTCCTGATGCGGCCTCATCCGACTTCACCGACCTGCAAAAGGCCATCAACTTTTCGATGACCAGCTTCCTTACCACTGGAGGCATTCGCGGTGGTAAAAACACCTTGACGTCCTACCAACCGCGCGGATTCAACATGGGCATGAGTGCCGAGCTCTTCCGAGCGGTAGGTGGCTACGATGAAAACTTCGTCTGTGGCGAAGATGTGGAGCTGAGCCTTCGTCTCCAAAAAGCAGGCGCCATCAGCCGATTCATCCCTGAAGCCCATGTATACCACAAACGCCGCGCCACGCTCAAGCAATTCCGCCGCCAAGTCTTTCGCTTCGGCGCCGCCCGTCCCTTGCTTGCAAAGGCACACCCGGGCAACCTTAAGCTGACCCACCTCTTCCCGTTGGTATTCACCCTATACCGCCACCTCACGGCCATTCTTGCTGTACTGGGCATCTTCTATTTCCACGAGAGCCTGCACATTATGCCGTTCGCACTCTATGTACTCTACATGCTTGCGGTCTTTGTCAGCGCCCTTGCTAAAGAGGGCTTAGCTGTAGCCATCCTTACCGTGCGAACGACTAATACAATGAACCAAGGGTATGGCATTGGATTCCTACGTAACTTCATCGAGGTCTACATCAAGGGAAACCCCAAGGGGATCAAGCTGTAACTCGCTTATAAATTTAATGACACGACTCTAAATAAATAAAAAACTACCGCCAACAATGGCTAAAAAATCATAGCTGCCCTGCGGGACAGCAACGCTTTTTAGCCGGAACTTAGGCTCTATTAGTAAAAAAGATTTAGGTGGGGGTAGGGTAAAGTTTTAGGAAGCGGTTTTATGATTAGCAGAACGATGAAACATTGTGTTAAACGAAAATATAGTAAATATCAAGATGCAAATAATAGCAAGCTTCAAATATCACGTTTTCTTTATAGGTTTACTGCTGTTAATACCAACTATTAGCGGTGCTCAAACAATTGTAAAAACCTCCAATGCATCTATTTCAGAAGAACAGGCCGCAAAAGAAATAAGAAGGTATATATTCCTTCGAACAGGAACAGCTCCTTCAATAGTTACTGCAAATACTTATACTTCTTTTCCTTCAGGAGATGTTATAGTTGTGGCTGAAAACAACAGTAGCATTATTACAGAGCTAAAGCCTGATTATGGCAGTGTTGATGCCCCAAGTTCTGATGATCGAATAGGATATCTTATCAAATCAATCAGTAAGGACAGCAGAAATGTTTTAGTCATATGCGGTGCCGATTCGATCACCACTTTAAGGGCTGCATATCGTTTTGCAGAACTTATCGGTTGTCATTTCAACCTGGATGGTGATGTAGTACCGGATGATAAACTAGCATACCCAATTGATATCAGCGCGTTTGATGAAAAAGGCCTGCCCTGGTTTGAGATGCGAGGGATACTTCCTTTTCATAATTTTCTTGCAGGTCCTGACTTTTGGAGTACAGAGGATTATAAATCTGTTATCACTCANCTGTCAAAGATGGGTATGAATTTCTTTGGCCTGCACTTATATACGGAAAAAGGAGATCCGAATTCTTTAGATGGTCCGGAACCACACCTTTGGATTGGTCACAAAGACGATGTGAACCTTGATGGCACTATAAAAGAGGAAGGAGCCTATGAAGCACACTGGGCAAGTACCTACCGTACAAAAGAGAATAGCTGGAGTGGCACTCCCATAAAAACAACTGGTTTTAGCAATGGTGCTGATAAATTATTTGCCTATGACGAAATGGCATCAGATGCTATGGGCTTTACACATCCTACAACTCAGTCAGAAAAAGCTGAAGTAATAAACAACGTTGGTTTTTTACTACAGAAGTCGTTTACACATGCAAGGCAAATGGGAGTAAAAACTGCAATAGGTCATGAAGCTCCTTTGGGATTCGAACCAGGTTATCGCAAACATTTAATTACAAAGGACTGGATTAGGGGCGTTCCGGAAGAAGTGCAATACAGAATGCGATGGCATGGAATCAATATCCCTGAAGATACTAAGATTACAAACGAGATCTTCAATAAAACATTATTGGAAGGTATGTTTACCAGAATAGCCAGAACACACCCCTTGGATTACTATTGGTTATGGACATATGAAACCTGGTCATACAACGGCCATCAACTAAGTAAAAAGCAAATAGAAAACGTTGCTTCAAATTACAAGTATTGCAACGAAGTATTACAAGAAACGAACGCACCGTTTAAACTAGCCACATTCGGATGGAAAGTAGGCAGTGCTGGGGGAGATGGCGATGCACTTGAATTTCATGATGATCTGCCACTGGAGGTACCCTTTGGTGGCTTATGGGATAACGCAGGTAGTATGTGGGCTGTATTACCAACAGGACGACCTGGATGGTCTTCATGCTGGTATGAGGAGGATTGGGGCTTGATACAACCACAGTTGAGAGTGATGGGGATATTTAATGAAGTTGGTCATAGTCTAAATAATGGCGGGGTCCAGGCACATATAGCCAAACATTGGCGTTTGAACTCGGTTGCACCTAATTCAGCTGCACACGCTGCATTGATATGGGAAAACAGAGGTCCCATTGTTGATGATTTGAGTACTGTAGATCAGGGACATAACAATTATCCCATGTTCGATATTTGGGAAACTTCTTTCAATCAGCAACCAGAAGATTTCGTGAATTGGATCACTGCATTCTATAGGAATTGGGCAGAAGCCAATTTTGGATCTGAAAGAGCTACCGAAATAGGCGACCTTTTTGCTAAAGCAGACAGATTAGGTGAACCCAAATNTACAGGAGAAGGAATTCAGGGATCAATTCCAAGGTCTTCCAGATTTTTGCCAAGCGCCTTAAATGAATTGGAAGACAATGATCCAACCAGTATTACTGATCCTACATTTTTAGATGCCATTCATTTCTATACTGAGTTTTGTTCTTATAAAGATGATATTGTTGGAACAGGAAATAAGGATAGATACATGTATTGGTATCACTTTTTTCAAGGCCAAATTGATCTACTTAAACTCGCGACCCATAGAGAACTATATGTAAATGAAATAAATCAGGCTGAAAATGCAGATAGCATCATAAATACATTTAGTAGATTGATGACACATGAAATTCAACGAGTGAGAAGTGTCTCTGAACTTGGGGTCATTGCACAATTACAACAATCCACGCTTATCGACCGAATCAGAGCAAGTGAAGAAATGGGAATTTCAATTCCAATCAGCACAGCTTATGAAGGTGAACCGCATGTTCGAGCTATGCCGGAGGTAAGTCAGATATATCAAAACGGTAGCTTTGACCAAAAAGTAATATTTATTGGTAATGGAACTGTTTCAAACACGAAAATGCATTATCGTGAAATAGGATCAACACTAGGCTTTTCTGATCTTGTTCTCTCAAGTGTAAATAGTAGTGGCAATGTATTTAAAGCAAACATAGTTGATCCTGGATTTGATTTCGAATATTACATTGAAGGTACTATAGATGGAGATACGGTTACCTATCCTGTGACAGGTGGTAATGGTGCTAATAACATCAATAAAACCGTAATCAGAGTAATTGAGGTCCCTTTTGTGCCCACAGAACTAGAAGAAGTTAAAATACCTAAATCAAAAGACAAAATAGAGCTTTTAGTTTATCCGAACCCTACAAGTGATTATTTCAATGTGGCACTTACACGAGAGATAAACGAAATACAGATATATAATACTTCCGGTCAATTGATCTTGCAAGTAAATGATACTAATGGACCTATTAGCATTACGGATTTTTCACAGGGCATCTATATTATAAGGGTAGTAACAAATGAAATTATTGGATACTCTAAGATTATTAAACTGTAGATGGCTATAGATCAACCAACAAGAAGTTATAGAACAAAAACAGAGCCTAACAAAGTGTATAGTGCATACCCTTCGGGATACGCCCCAAACACAAACCGTTGGCAAACATAAAAAAATGAGAACCATAAAATAACCCCATTCAACCTATGAGTTTTAACCTTGAGAATATTCCTTCTCAAAAAGGAAAAATAGCGATTGTAACCGGAGCTAATTCTGGGCTTGGAAAAGAAATTACAATTGGATTAGCAAAAAAAGAAATCAAAGTAATAATGGCTTGCCGAAATCAAACGAAAGCCGAAACAGCAAAAGCAGAAGTAATAGCTAAAGTAAATAGTGCGGATGTAGAAATAATGATTTTGGATCTTAAAAGTTTAAGCTCTGTTCGAAATTTTGCTACATTATTTTGTGAAAAATACAACCGCCTTGACTTATTAATTGAAAACGCTGGAATTATGATACCACCTCTTTCTAAAACAGAAGATGGCTTCGAAAGCCAAATGGGTGTTAACTATTTTAGTCATTTTTTACTTGCCAATTTGCTATATCCATTATTAAACAAAACTGAAGGAACAAGAATAGTAACTACGAGTAGTTTGGCGCATGAAAGAGGAAGAATTGACTTTAATAATTTAAACGCAGAAAAAAGTTATTCGAAAATGGGAGCATATGGACAAAGCAAATTGGCTTGTTTGCTTTTTGCATACGAACTAAAAAGAAGGCTAGAAAAAGCTGGAAGTCACATTATTGCCGTTTCCTCCCACCCAGGAGTATCAAATACAAACTTATTTACCAATTTACCTGCGATTGCTCAAATTCTAATGATACCACTTCTACCAATATTTACGCATTCACCTAAATATGCTGCCTTACCAACATTGTACGCTGCTCTAGGTCCTGATGTGAAAAGTGGAGATTACTACGGGCCATTAGGGTTTAACGGAATGAAAGGAAAACCTGGAAAAGTCAAATCAAAACCACATTCTTATGACGAAAAGGTCGCATCTGAGCTCTGGGATATTTCTGAAAAGCTAACTGGAGTAAAGTTTATATTATAAAATCGATTTGTCAACAAACAATATAATCCCAGTTGGGTTATCACCCAAATCGTATTATATTGCGGCGTTAGGCTAAATTAAAGGACAATGAACAATAAATAAAGACTAAACGTGAATGAACTTATAGCCACTTTTATTTTTTTCTTTGCTGTTATTGATCCCATAGGATCAATACCAGTATTTATTGCCGCAACGACTGGTTTTAATGAAAGAGAAAAAAGAAAAATTGCTTTTAAAGCAGTTCTTGTCTCAGCCCTAATTCTTCTGTTTTTTATTGTAGTAGGTGAGATAATTCTTGATGCAATTAATATTCCTCTATCTGCCTTTCAAATTGCTGGAGGAATTGTCCTTTTCCTCTTTGCGCTATCTATGATATTTGGAGATAGTAAACCAGAGTCGGAGATAAAAACGATAAAAAGCACAACTGAAACCGCTATTTTTCCAATGGCAATGCCCTC
>JGI20160J14292_10001254_pt1 | contig 21301 bp, 19 predicted proteins | sample COG_10_FD_14292 | JGI IMG/M metagenome (IMG submission 14292) | reverse complement strand
CGTTCAGAAAAATATTTCTTTGTTTGGAAAAATGAAGAAATTATAGGGGCTCCTGTTTCTATGTCTAATCTTGCCAAAAATGAGGTATTGAGAAGCACGGATATTCAAGTCTCTCCAATTGAAAACCCTGGGAATCGAATGATTCTGTCTGATGCTCTAAATATGAGTCCTTCAGATGGTGGCCCATCGCGCCTAATTTTAGCTATGGACAAATCGCCAACAGATGATTTTTTGCAAAGTCTGGATGAATTGGGTTATGAGACTAACCGGGAATTCCCCCAGGATGAATGGTTGAATCAACTGGCCAATGGATTAATTTGGGGCATGGCCGGTGTCGGTTCCTTGCTCTCACTCCTTTCGATTGCCACCTTTGCAAGCAGCTTTCGCTTGGTAGTTACTCAATCGGCTGAAACCACTCGCGATCTGATTCATCTTGGTTTTTCTCCGCTTAAAATCAGTCGCGTATTTATGCTTCGATTTGCCAAGATATTTACTTTCATCTGGGCCTTGTCTTTAATGATATGTTATGTGCTCAAAATTTATACCGCACAGCTGGTAAAAATCTATGGAATTGAATTATCCAACGGACTAAGCTGGCAAACTTTGGCCGGTGCAATTCTGTATGCCGTAGTCTTTGTGTGGATCAATCAACTTGTAATTGCGAGGTCTGTCCGTTCCTGCTCTTAAGGAAGATACAAGTCAAGTCACCGGGTTACCTTCATCACCAACTGATCGTCTTTGACTGAAAAGGATACTTCACTCCCCTCCTCAACCTCACCCGAAACTAAGGCACGGGCAAGTTGAGTCTCCACTTGCTTTTGTAAAAAACGTTTAAGAGGACGGGCACCATAAGTGGGATCATATCCCTTTTCTCCAATCCATTTCTTGGCAGCATCGGTAAACCCAACGATGATTTTTCGGTCAAGTAATCGCTTATTTAAACCGGCAAGAAGGAGATCAACAATGGAAGTAATTTCATCGAGGGATAAGGGCTTAAAAAGTACAACATCGTCAATACGGTTTAAAAACTCTGGGCGGAAATGATCCCGCAATTCAGCCATAACCGATTCACGGGCAGATTCTGTAATTTCATTATCAAGAAAATCTTCCTGCAAATAACGGCTACCTACATTTGAAGTCATAATGACCACCACATTTTTAAAGTCGACCGTCCGGCCCTGGGAATCAGTTAGTCGGCCATCATCCATCAATTGAAGAAGCACATTAAAAACATCCGGGTGTGCTTTTTCAATCTCATCAAAAAGAATCACCGAATAGGGTTTTCGACGTACAGCTTCGGTTAATTGACCGCCCTCTTCATAACCGACATAACCAGGGGGAGCTCCTAAGAGCCGGGCAACGGAGTGTTTCTCCATGTATTCCGACATATCGATGCGGACCACATTGCTTTCGTTATCAAAAAGACTCTCGGCTAAAGTCTTAGCCAGTTCGGTCTTTCCTACCCCTGTGGGACCAAGAAAAAGAAAGGATCCAATGGGCCTTTGTGGATCCTTGATCCCGGCACGGGCTCGCAAAATCGCATCAGAAACGGCATCTACTGCCTCGTTTTGTCCAATTACCCGCTGATGAAGAATACTTTGGAGCCGTAAAAGTTTTTCGCGCTCTCCCTCAATTAATTTAGTCACAGGTACGCCGGTCCAACGGGCTACAATCTCGGCAATCTCCTCAGATGTTACCTCTTCTTTTAAAATGGAATCCTCCTGCTTTTCCATTTGTTCAAGGGTTTCTAATTCCTCTTCCAACTTTGGCAGTTTCCCGTGCTTAAGTTCGGCAACTAAGTTTAAATCATAGGCCCGCTCAGCTCGTTCCATTTCTGCTCGTGTGGACTCGATCTGCTCGCGTAGGACACGGACATTATCAATTCCCTGGCGCTCGTTCTCCCATTGCCGCTTGATCGTTTCCATCTTGTCTCGAGCGTTCCCAAGTTCTTTGCACAAAGATTCGAGTCTATCCTTGCTCGACTTATCCTTTTCTTGTTTCAGAGCAGTTTCTTCGATTTCCAACTGTAATACACGCCGACTGACCTCGTCTAGTTCCGCGGGCATACTATCAAGTTCGGTACGAATCATGGCACATGCCTCGTCTACTAAATCAATGGCTTTGTCCGGTAAGAAACGATCAGAGATATAACGGTTTGAAAGAACCGCAGCCTGAACCACTGCCTCGTCGCGAATGTTTACTCCGTGATGGATTTCAAAACGTTCACGCAGACCACGCAGAATGGATATCGTATCCTCAACATTTGGCTGATCGACGAGTACGGTCTGAAAACGCCGTTCGAGGGCTGCATCTTTTTCGACATGCCTACGATATTCATTTAAGGTGGTAGCACCAATACATCTTAGCTCACCACGGGCAAGCATTGGTTTAAGCATATTGCCCGCATCAATCGCACCCTCCGCTTTGCCTGCACCCACAATCGTGTGCATTTCATCAATAAAGAGGACAATTCTTCCTTCTGACTTACTCACCTCGTTAAGGACGGCTTTTAAACGCTCTTCAAATTCACCACGAAATTTTGCACCGGCTAGCAAGGAGCCCATTTCTCCAAAGTAAAAATCGTTTTATCCTTTAATCCTTCGGGCACATCTCCGCGGACAATCCGTTGAGCAAGTCCTTCCACAATCGCCGTTTTACCCACTCCAGGCTCACCGATGAGTACTGGGTTATTCTTGGTCTTTCGGGAAAGAATTCTAATTACTCGTCGAATTTCAGAATCTCGGCCAATAACAGGATCGAGCTTTCCCGCTTTTGCCTGTTCCACTAAATCGATACCGTATTTTTGAAGTGCACGAAAGGAATTCTCCGGTGTTTTAGAAGTTACTTTTTGTCCACCCCTAACCTTAATAATCGCCTCACGGATTTTTTTCTCTGTTAGGGCAAAATTCTTAAAAAAGTTTTGAAAGCTTGCAGGCTTACCCACCGAAGATAAGCCGAGTAGTAAATGTTCCGTACTTACATAATCATCCTGCATTTCTTTAGATATGACCTGTCCCTTTTCCACTGCCTCAGTAAGTGCAGAGGATGCGTAGGATCGGGCAGTATTAACATTTCCTGCAATCTTAGGTAATTTTTTGAGTTCCCGTTGTAAAGAAAGTTGTACCGGTGCGGCACCCACTTTCATTTCATCCATTAGGGCCGGGACAATGCCATTCTCTTGATTCATCAAGACAGAAAGAAGATGCCAAACCTCCACCTCCTGCTGTCCATTTCGCTTAGCTACATTTGCCATTTCTTGAATAGCAGAAATTCCAAGTTCAGTAAATTTTTCGGGGTCTACATTCATAACGAATCTTCTCTTGCAGAATACATACCAATTATATTCGCCTGAAAACCTTCATAAACACAAGCCTATGGGCGAAGTATTCCTAATTAAGCGAAGAATTTATGTGACGGATACTGATTAGGTCCGCCCAACCTGGGTCAATTTGTCCCAATTCTAGTCCTTTAAAATTAATCCGTGACAAAGAGGTTGCACTTCATACAGGATCGTTTCTTAACTCAGGAATAAGAAAGAACCCAAAAAATGAAAATCTTTTGCATACTACATAATGACCCAAAATCGTGTATGCTGGTGAGTTATTCCCAAAAAGCTTTACCGAATCGAAAAGAATATACTAACGGCATGAACCTGGTCAGTCCTAAGAAAATTGATTTCACTCCTGGACGGTTGGTGGGTTACATTTCTAGAGTGCTTGGCTTGACAAAATCCCTTGAAGATTCCGGCCATAACTTAAAAGTAACTTCTAATAAAGACAGGGAAGGCTCTCAGGCAGAAAAGGGATTAATAGACGATGCATTGATCATCCATCAACCCTTCCTTTCCCACTACCAATCAGTAAAGGCGTGGAATCGGCCTTTAACTTTAAAAGGGTGGTTATTCAAGACCCTGGATCAAGTCAGGTAGATTTGGAATCGACAAATTACAAAATTAAAGAAGGCGGTTCACCTTGTTGAACAGATCAATGAACCTTGGGGAAAGAATTCAATTCATCGATCGTAAGCTCGAAGAATTGTATCCCGACCCGCCTATTCCTCTTGATCACAAAGATCCTTACACCCTTTTAGTCGCCGTCCTTCTGTCTGCACAATGCACAGATGCTAGGGTGAATAAAATAACCCCAAGCTTATTTGAACTAGCAGACAACCCCAAAGATATGGCCACCCACTCGGTCGATCAGATCGATTCGATCGTTCGACCATGTGGCTTAGCTCCACGAAAAGCTAAGGCCATTCGAGACCTCTCTTCTATTCTCATCGATCAATACCAAGGTGTCGTACCATCGTCCTTTGAAGCACTGGAATCTCTGCCTGGAGTGGGCCATAAAACCGCATCAGTGGTAATGGCCCAAGTGTTCGATCATCCTGCTTTTCCGGTCGATACTCACATACATCGTTTGGCCCAGCGATGGAAACTAACCTCAGGGAAAAGTGTTGTTCAAACAGAGCGAGATTTAAAAAGACATTTTGCAAAAGAAAGATGGAACGATCTTCATCTTCAAATCATCTACTATGGTCGGGAGCATTGCCCTGCTCGATCCTGCTATGGACTCAAGTGTTTGATCTGCCGATCTTGTTTTCCAAACCGTAAAGCTGAAATAAAAACCAAGAAACCCTAACCTGCGTTTACAAACATTCGGGGGCGGGAATCTTTTAATTTTTGTATCGCCTCGCTGGAAAGACCAGTTTGATAAAGAAAAACTTGCTGCAGTCCTCCCATAAGAGATAGAGAATCGACTACAGTATCGTCTAGTTTTAATCGAATGAGGTTTAAAAGTTCCAAGCTCGGAATGGTTGAAACATTTCTTATTCCAGCGGTGGTAATTTTTTCCGAGCCTTCGAGAATTAATTTTTTAAGGTTGGGAAACTTTTGCAAAATCGCCAAGCCGGTATCCGAAACCTGAGAGTTCGTAAGATCCAAAATAACCAAATGTTGAGCAATGTACTGCAATATTTTTAAATCTTCATCATTCATGGCCAGCTTGGGATCAACTGGAGAAATTACCTGCAAACCAACTTGACCCTCTATTGGCATGATAACAATACCGGATGAACGTAAATGATGCCATTGTTCAGGAGCGAGCCTCAAATCTGCCATCATACCGGGAGGCGCCTCTGTAATCTCTACTGAATCGGGTTCTCGACCAGGAAACCATTGATCTATGGGTACTCCAAATTTGCGCACAATTGGACCGACTTGAGAGGGAGCAACGAGGTAAGATCCTAAGGTCGATCCGCAAACAACTAATCCGGTTACAAAAAAGACAGCTAAGGTTGCGATAAATTTGGAAGCCAAACTCTTTTCTTTTACTTTTACAGTGGTTTGTTTGGTATTTAATCCACGAACCTTGACTGATTTTTTTACATTCTTTTTCTTTTGTCCTTTCGCTGAAACGGTAGCTGGCACAGAAGGTTGCTCAACTACAGGAAGGTCCGCACTTACTGCCCTAGCTTGCCTGCTAGCAGTCTCCTTCAGCATATTGATAATGTCGGGAAGAGGTTTCCACTCCGTTTGTCCCTCAAGCAGGGCTGAGTCAGTGACCAGCAATTGTCCAGTTTGTAGAAATTGATTAGCTTGTTCGGAAGAATAAGGCCCAAAGGTTTGACCACCCCGAGAAACAAAGAGAGATGTTGCTTTTTCGGAAGCACCTAAATTGACTTTTCCCTTGCGACCGAGCAATTGATCCAAAGTGCCTGAAACCTTATGAAAATACCTATCAACGGGTATTTTATTTTTCAAAATCGCCTGTAAATCCCCCATCCGCAGACGAAGACCAGGTGGCAAATCGGTATCTTCAAGGTAAATCGCCAAGAACGGTTTTTTCTCATTTAAAGCCAGATTGATTTCATTCCGACAGTTTATGGAATCTGTCGCTCGTGGTGATATAAAACAAAGAAACACACTGCATCCAAGTACCGCATTGGCGATTTCTTCCGGCCATTCGTTACTCGCTGCAACTCCTTCGTCGTACCATACATTGTAGCCGGCTTCGCGAAGTATTGTAATTTCCGGGTACACTAAGTGAGCATCCTGATGAGAGTAACTGATAAAAAGATATGGATCCTCCCCCTCATAGGCTTCAAAAGGAGGCACATCCAAAGAACGATTACCCTGCCCGCCCTGTGGAAGAATAATACCAGGGACTTCGGCCAGGGTTACCCAACCAGGACAGCCTTCAAACCATGCTGGTTCGGTAGGTTGTAATTGTCCGGACTGAATCCAACTTTGCAATGCTTCCAACTCATAGGGACCAACTTGTTGGCCATCTTGATAAAGGTAAACTTGGGTCATTAGATTTTTTCTATTTCTACCTTTTTAGAGATTATCCTACATTAATTATGTTTATCTAGATAGAACATTTCTTTAACCAGTCCAAGTACTTTTACACACTTGGATTAAGTCATGCCTAACCCAAAATACAAAATAAATTAAGAGAATTACTCGGACGGACGGGAGCGTATCCAGTCTGAGATGATTTTAATTTCTTCGTCTGTTAACTTTCCATCCCTTCCGTAACAAGGCATCCGGTCATTCTCATCTCCATAAAACCTTTCATCTTCTGGGTTTTCAAGAAAAGCAATTGTCCATTCATCGGAACCATAACCGGTCAGGTCAGGAGCGTAGCCCTCTTCTTCGGAATCAATGTCATGACAATCGATACAAGCCAAACCGTCCTGGAAGACCAAATCATCATTGTAAAAGAGGGCGAGCAATTCTTCTCTCTCATCCTCGGATAAGGGGGGTTGATAGGGAAGTTCGGCCATATCGGAAAGCAATGTGGCAATGCGAGGAAGTAACGCAATTTCTTCGGCTGTATATTTAGCCAAAACTTTTCGGGCCATCGTACCATTCTTAAATTTGGTGCCACCAAAATATTCTTCGGATATATAATGCTCATGATTGAGTAATTTGGTGATCCATTCAACACTGGCAAACCCAGCTAATTCCGGAGCAGACTGGGCATCATCTAGGGGATACCCGCGCCCGTCATGACCATTGTAGCGGTGGCAACTTGCACAGTTGGCAGCAAACAAATTACGTCCCCTATTTTCATGATCTTTCCTCAATAGAGTAACTGCACCTGCAGGAGGTATACCCTCTTCTTGAACAATTGATAATACCCGTTCTGCCTGCCAATCAGCTTCCTCCAATGCGGCAGAATGTCGCAGGTTGGCGCTATCCTCGGAAAACGCCAATAAAGTAAGAGCAACCGATCCAGCAATCAAGGTCCACCAAAAGCCAATATTTAACTGATGACCAGGTCGGGTGGACCCGATGAAGGGTTGCAAAAAGATCCACAGGGCAAGAAAGACGGGTATAATGACTGCTCCCCAAAAGGCAGGTACATACTTGAGCAACTGAAAAAGAAAAAGGAAATACCATTCTGGCCGAGCAGGAAACTCATTGGCAGGATCAGCAGGGGGACCAAGTGGGGCACCATGAAAATAAACCGTAAGTGCAACCACTGCCAACAACACAGCGAGGCAGGCAATCGCATCTTTAAGGATTTGATCGGGCCAAAAGTACGAATCTTTTTTGGGTCTTGGTTCCTTAACATGGATTCCGTGCTTTCGAAATAAATAGATGTGCACTACCACTAAGCCCACCAGCATTGCCGGTAAAACCCCTGCGTGAAGAGCAAAAAATCGAGTTAGAGTATGATGCCCATACTCAACCCCGCCAACCACTACCTGTTGAATGGCTGGGCCGATTAAAGGGACTTCTGCCATCAAGTTGGTCGCCACCGCAGTTGCCCAATATCCTTTTTGGTCCCATGGAAGCAAATAGCCGGTTAAAGAAAGAGCCAAAGTTACTCCCATCATTAAGGCACCAAACCAAAAGTTTAACTCACGTGGCGCCCGGTAAGCCCCATCAATCACGACTTGCATAAGATGCAAGACAAGCAGGACAATCATCGCCTGAGCCATGTAATGGTGGACTCCTCGCAAAAACCATCCTCCCCAAACTTGGTACTGTAAAAAATAAACGCTTTCCCAGGCTGTTTGGGCACTTGGACTATAAAACATCCATAGTAGAGTTCCCGTGACAACCTGAGTAAAAAAAGCAAAGGTTAAACAACTCCCCCAGACATACCTCCAACGAGCTCCCCCGGGAACTTTTTCGTATAAAACCTCATGCAAAAGAGTCCGGTAGCCCGAACGATCGTCGAGCCAATCAAAAATCATTTTCATGACAAGGGAATCTTTTCCTCTATATTGGGCCTAAATTGTTGAAAGCGAATCCAAACTTGTCCCTTCTCCACCTTGGTTTCCATCGTATCCATCGGACGCGGACTTGGGCTATTTTCGGTGGTTACCGAACCATCCAATGCAAAGGAACTATTATGGCACGGACAAAAATAATCATTGGTTTGCTTACGGAAATCGATAGCACAGCCAAGGTGCGGACATTTTAAATTAAATGCGATTACTTCATCTTGTTTGCGAGTTAAGTAAACGGCTCCCACCGGAATGTCTTTGTAAGTTGTCCAAGCATCAACCACTGTTTCCTGAACCACTTCAAACTTGGCTGGTGACCCATCTTCAGGCAGTGAGGCAAATGGAGCAACTTTTGACCAAGGAACCTTGGCTGATTCCCCTGAGTTTTTCTTTACTGGGTCCAGCAAAGCGGGAATCCCTGCAGCTAAAGGAAAAATTCCACAAGCAGCTGAAATTCCAATTGTGGTAACGCGAATAAACTTTCTTCGACCTGAGGATTCTTCTTCGTTAAAATCAGACATAAATTACCTAAAGTTATTGAAAATAATGAGACCAATCAGCTCACAATTCAGGAAGCAATGGAAAAATTGTGAGTTTATGAAATTAGGGAAGTGGTGGTAATGCAGGCAAGTCGTCAAAACCTCCATTATCAATACCGGGCAAAGGAGGCAACCCGCCTTCGTCCTCCATACCGGGCAAAGGAGGCAATCCTTCGGAACCTCCAGCTTCAGGCAACCCCGGGAGATCGGGTAAGCCCGCATCCGAAGAGGCTTCAGGTTCTTCAAACTCAGCCAATGCTGGCAAGCCTCCATCATCCACACCGGGCAATCCTGGTAACAACGGTTCATCTGTTGCACCTGATGGTGTTTCCTCGAGACCCGGAAGTACTACTTCAGGGTCACTGGCATTGGGTAGAATAGGCAGTTCAGAACTTGGCTCATCAAGCCCAGGCAAATCTTCTTCCATCGGGGGAAAAGTAGGTAAATCTGAAAAATCATCTACTGAAGCTTCGTCTGAATTGGCATCAGGTAATCCAGGCAAATCGCCCAAATCATCATCCTGAGGTACTAAAGCATTATCAGGGCTAAAATTAACTGAACTGCCTTCTGGCTCAGACGAAACTGCAGGACTAGAAAGATCAACCACAGGGAAGCCTTCCTCAGGTTTTGAAGCAGAGGACTCAACCACCTCAACCTTGGGCGTTTCGTTACCTGACAAAGATAATGGCGTCCCATCCGATCTCCAAGTAGCTTCTTTTCCATGCCTCACGCCGTTGGTGTAAGCTCGAACATACATCTTCTGCCCATTGGGCCACCACCGCGTAACTGACCCGTGCCATCTGCCATCCTGATAATTTCGTTCGTACATTTTGATTCCGTTCGAGAACCACTTGGAGCAGTTTCCATGCTTACGACCCTCTTTCCATGATTCATCAGAAGAAACATATTCACCGCTTTCTCCAAAATTTACCGTAAGGACCCTACCAGAAAAGGGATCTTGGCTCGCCTTTAAATAAAGTAAACCATAACGCGTAACGAAATTTGCATCGTATTCGCTCTGACTAACCTGGTAGGCGTCTCCGTTGGTTTTTCCAATAAATTTGGAATCTACTGGGGCTTGGGGTTGTGCAGATGCCCCTCCCCTACGATATCTATTCTCGCAGGATGAGAATAGAAAAAGGAAAAGCAGAACATATGATAATTGCTTAATCATGTGTTCATTCAAACATTTGCCCTAAAATTTGCAAGGTAGAAGGTAGGGTTGTACGAGACACAACCTAGACTTCAATCTTGCTATTTCTCTTAAAATCGATCATAAGCGATCGAAATCAATCATTTTCGATCACTTGATCTAATGATTAATCAGCCCACAACTTAAATCATAAAACCTATGACCTTAGACGATCTGCCGATTATTATACCTGCAATTGGAGTTATTGCTCTTTTATTCACCTGGTGGAAAACACATTCTATCAACGCAATTCCAGAAGGTTCGGACCGTATGAAAAAGATCGCCAAAAGCATTCAGGATGGTGCTATGGCTTTCTTGAGAGCCGAATATCGGGTGCTCTTCATCTTTGTGATTGCCGTTGCAGCAGTCTTATATTGGAGCGGCAATAACAATCCTAACAGCCATGGCCTTGTTGCTGTGGCTTTTGTAGTTGGAGCTTTTTGTTCAGCCCTCGCTGGCTATTTGGGAATGAAAGTTGCCACGAAGGCAAATGTTCGTACAGCCAATGCAGCTAAGGACAGTCTTGGAAAAGCACTTGAAGTTGCCTTTTCGGGTGGTGCAGTAATGGGCTTAAGCGTCGTCGGCCTTGGAATCCTTGGTCTGGGAGGTCTATTTGCTTATTTTAGCGACCAATTTAATGCCTTTGAAAACAAAGATGGTCTTACAACGACTCTATCCGTGCTAACTGGATTTTCTTTCGGAGCTTCCTCCATTGCTCTGTTTGCCAGAGTTGGTGGAGGTATTTACACGAAGGCCGCAGATGTTGGGGCTGATCTTGTAGGCAAAGTTGAAGCGGGCATCCCAGAAGATCATCCATTAAACCCTGCGACCATTGCAGATAATGTTGGTGATAATGTTGGTGATGTTGCTGGCATGGGTGCCGATTTGTTTGAATCTTATGTTGGTTCTATCATCGGCACCATGGTGTTAGGAGCCGCCATGGTTGCAGGTTCCACAGACTTTGTTGATTTCCTTGGTGGTCTATCTCCCGTATTCCTACCACTTATCCTTGGTGCTGTTGGGATTATAACTTCAATCTTAGGAACTTTTTTAGTCAAAGTAGGAGACAATGGAGATCCACAGAAAGCTCTTAACACCGGAGAATTTGTATCCTCTGGTCTAATGATTGCAGCTTCTTATTTTCTCATTGATAAATTTTTACCAGAAAGTTGGACATTTGGAGGAGTAAGCTTTACTTCGATGGGAGTATTCTGGGCTACGATTATTGGATTGGTGGCAGGACTTGCGATCGGACTTATTACAGAATACTACACCGGCACTCATAAGAAGCCCGTCAAGGCCATTGTAGAGCAATCCATAACTGGATATGCCACAAACATTATCGCTGGTCTCGGCGTAGGTATGATATCCACCACCCTTCCCGTTTTAGTAATTGCCGCTGCTGTTGTAGGAGCCTACGAGATGGCTGGTCTGTACGGAATTGCCATTGCGGCCGTAGGGATGCTTTCCAATACTGGGATTCAACTTGCTGTAGATGCATATGGTCCGATTTCTGATAATGCTGGTGGAATTGCTGAAATGTCAGAACTACCTAAGGAAGTTAGGCAAAGAACCGACAAATTGGATGCCGTGGGGAACACCACCGCCGCAATTGGAAAAGGTTTTGCGATCGGTTCTGCTGCTCTTACCGCACTTGCTCTCTTTGCTGCCTTTATTGCATCCTACGATCAAACACATGCAGAACCCCTTGGCTCCATCGATGTTACTCACCCCAAGGTGATGGCTGGCCTTTTTATCGGAGCAATGCTTCCTTTTCTCTTTAGTGCTTTGGCTATGGGTGCAGTAGGTCGTGCTGCCATGTCTATGATTCATGAAGTTCGCCGACAATTCCGTGACATTCCTGCACTTAAAAAAGCGCTTGAGGTAATGAAGCTCAATGATGGAAAGCCCACATCCGAATGGTCAGAAAGCGACCGAGATTCTTTTGATGAAGCAATTGATTCAGCCGAATACGGAAAGTGCGTAGAAATCTCTACCCAATCTGCAATTAAAGAAATGGTAGCTCCCGGACTTGTTGCGATCGCTACTCCTGTTGCCATAGGATTTGGTGGCGGCGCCACTATGCTTGGCGGCTTACTTGCCGGAGTAACTGTATCTGGAGTGCTTCTTGCCCTCTTTCAATCCAATTCAGGTGGGGCTTGGGACAATGCCAAGAAAATGGTTGAGGAAGGATATGAAATTAATGGCGTAATTCACGGAAAAGGTTCTGAACTTCACAAAGCTACTGTGGTTGGTGATACCGTGGGAGATCCGCTCAAGGATACCTCCGGCCCATCTCTGAACATTTTATTGAAATTAATCTCTGTGGTAGCCTTAGTGTTGGCTCCCTTTCTTTAAACCGAACTTTTAAAAGTCCGCTTTTATTCTTCTCCGATGGAACGGGCAAATGCTGCCCGTTCCTGAGGGGATGACTTGTAGTAGGAAGTTCCTGCCACAAATACATCAACACCGGAATCCAAGCACTCTTCGACATGTTGGGGACCAACTCCCCCATCGACTTCAATTAAGAAGGAATGATTTTGAGACTCTCGGCGCTTGGCAAGCTCGCGTACTTTTTCTAAAACAAATCCTTTGAAACTCTGACCTCCGAAACCAGGGTTAACCGTCATGCATAGGACAAGATCAATCTGATCGAGATAAGGGAAGAAAAGATCTACGGGGGTGTCTGGGTTTATTGCCAAGCCTGTCTTAACACCAGCCGAACGGATTTTATCTAACGCCGCTTGGTGATCGTACTGAGGTTCCAAATGAATGGTGATAAGTTCGGAGCCTGCCTTAATAAAAGCATCTAAATAAAGATCAGGACGTGCTAACATCAAATGTACATCAAAGAACAATTTTGAATGTGGTCGCAAATCAGCAACCGTTTGCGGTCCAAAACTTAAGTTAGGGACAAAATGTCCGTCCATTAGATCTAAATGAATCCACTCCCTGCCGTCATGTTCAACTTCAAGCAAAGAAGAACGCAAGTTTCCATGATCACCTGCTAAAAGGGAGGGAGCTAAGATTTTTTTCATAACCAAAAGAAATATTTCACCAGGATTGATTCAAGATAGAAAGATGAATTTCAGAGGCTAATTCCTCCGCAATGGCATGCAAGGAAGAACTCTCTTCGGGTAACCGAGTAGACTCAGAACGGAGGACGGATGCATTAGCACTAACCTGCTTTTCCAGAAAAATATCACCATTTTGATCACGAAGTTCAATCTTAGCCGAGATGCCTAAATTTAAACCTGCCGCAAGTAAAGAATCCTCAGGACGGTACGCTTCGGTCGAATCAGTGTAATTGGAGAGTGTGACCATGATAGAAACATCAGCATCTTCTTGGTTCTGAACCAAAATAAAAGTCCCATTTTTGAGTATTTTTTTACGAAGCTCTCGGTCAACCTTTGCTCCTAGGATTGGTGCCATCGAGTCATTCTTGACTCGTAAATGAAAAAAGCCTTCTCCTGCCTCAGGGTACCCCAGCTTGTAGGAACAGGCAGCAAAGATAAATAGGGGTAAAAAAGCTAAAAGGTTACCCCAAAAAAACTTAATCATTTCTCAATTCAGCTACCCGCATTTCTGCTTCTCTAGCTGCATCTGACTCGGGAGCTGTAGTAATTGCCTGATTATAGAACTGCAAAGCGGGTTTGTTACCTAATTTTTCCCAATGGGTAAGAAAGTACTTACCATAATTTTCAACATATCTTCCAATCTCCAACTTACTTTGGGCCAAGCTAGCCCGCATTTTATTTTTGTTAGTTTGAGCCACTTTTTTCCTTTCGGCACTCTCTTTTATACGTTGCTGGTAATTGGAAATGGTTTCATCAGGGCCTCGCCTAGGTGGTTGATCATATAAAATCAAATAATCTTCGAAATAGTTTAACGCATTAAGGGTGGACCCTTGATCATAGGAAGGACCAGATACAAAACCTTTGTAGATTTCCCCAAGCTTAAAATAAGCTTTTTCGGATAGGTAATGATCCGGGTAATAATTCACCAACCTTTCCAAGGCATTCACAGCCTCTTCTTCTTTGTCATCCTGAAGAGAAATTTCTGCCAAAACCATAAGAGCCCGTGGGGCAAATTGAGGGCCTCGAGAAAGCTCAACTATTTGATTCAGGCGCTCTCGATCATCTGAACCAGAGCGCAGCCTGGGAATCACGCCCCATTTTTTTGGAAGTTCAGCAGTCGCAAGAAGTTCAGCAATCCTCATCAATGAATTAGCGACCCGCTCGAAATCATACCTAACATAAGCCCGTGCGATAAGCTGTAAATGATCAAACGCTTTTTTCCAATCTCCCTGCTTCTCTCGAATCATTGCTGCCTGATAGAGAGCTTCTGGACCCACCAATACTTGAACATCCTCTAGTTTTATTACCAAGTCACATCTCCTTTTGGTAAATCTTTCAAACTGTTTTAAAGCATCTGAGATTTCGTCCGTTTTTTGGAGTTCCAATGCATCCAGGAACCACTGCTTCGCTTCGTCATTTTCATAAGGACTGCGGTTTTTGAATAAAAAACCAGTACCGGGAAACAAGTGTTTTTTCTCTTCATCTGTGCTTCGGTTGCTCCGAGGGTTACCAAAAGCGGATAATGTCATCACGATTGAAAAGATAAACAGTAGAGAAGTACGGGTGGTGTAAAATTTCATTAAGATAACGACCTAGAAACGAATGAGGGTTGAAGACCAAGTCAAGCCTGCACCAAAAGCAACTAATAAACCCAGTTGCCCGCGCTGGACATTTTTTGAACGAATCGCTTCGTCCAATGCCAAAGGAATAGATGCGGCAGAGGTATTTCCAAAACGGTCCAAATTACAATAAAATTTATCAAGAGGTACCTTCAATCTTTGGGACAAACTCTCAACAATCCTCATATTGGCCTGATGGGGAATAATATGATCAATTTCATCTATTGAAATTTTATGGTCATCTAAGAGTTTTCGGCAGGAAGATTCCATAACCCGAACAGCAGACTTGAATATTTCCCGACCGTTCATTTTTAAAAAGTGTTTTCTATCGCTAATACTTTCGGGGGTTGCCGGCTGGGCCGAACCACCGGCTGGCTGGCATAGCCATGAAGGGTTCGATCCATCGGCCCCACAATAAAAGCCGAGAAGTTCAATACCCTCGCCTTCTTTTGAGAGTACTGCAGCACCGGCCCCATCTCCAAAAAGGACACAAGTGGTACGATCTTGCCAATCCATAATGCTCGACATTTTTTCTGCACCTATGACCAAGGCTTTTCTATATCTACCGCTGGAAAGCATGGCATCGGCCACATCAAGGGCATAAAGAAAGCCTGAACAAGCAGCCTCAAGATCAAAGCAGGCGACCTTACCCAAGCCTAGTTTGTGCTGCAGCAAGCAGGCAGTAGAAGGAAAAGGCATATCTGGAGTAATTGTAGCAACAACGACTAAATCAATTTGATCGGGTAAAACATTAGCATCTTCAAGGGCAATTTTAGCCGCCATACAGGATAGATCGCTCGTAGATTGATCTTTGCTTGCAAACCTTCTCTCTTTGATACCTGTACGGGCACGAATCCATTCATCAGAAGTATCGACAGTCTTACTGAGTTCTTGGTTATCCACTACCCGATCAGGGCCAAAAGAACCCATTCCGAGAATACGAGTATGAGTAAGATTAGCCATGGATAATAATAAGTTAGTCTTGTCCGCTTGACTGAGAAAATGGCCGTAGTAGATCATTTGCTCCGCGAATATCATCCTGCATTTGACCAAGTATATCGTGCCTAACTAGATCTAGTGCTATTTTGATCGCACCAGATACATGATTACGATTTGAGGAACCGTGTGCTTTAATTACATTGCGACTCAATCCAAGCAAAGGAGCTCCTCCAAATTGTTCAGGATTTATTCGCTGTTTCAGACTACGAAAGGCACCCATCGAGAGCAGTGCACCCGTTTTTCGCAGAGCGTTTCGTTTCAATTCCTCATCAAGAAAACTTCCAATTAATTTACTTAAGGACTCACAAGCCTTGAGCACAATGTTCCCGACAAAACCGTCACACACCACGACATCGACCACATTGTCAAATATTTGAAAACCCTCAATTAATCCTGCATAATTTATGATAGAACCGTCAATGTCTTTAAGCATTGAGTGGGCCTCATTAATCAATTCATTTCCCTTTCCTTCCTCAGTACCAATGGTAAGCAGTCCAACTTTGGGACGAACCAAACCAAGGGCTACTCGAGCATAATTCGATCCAAGAATAGCATTCTGAACGATATGGTAAGGCTTAGGATGCGGATTAGCTCCTGCATCCAAAAGTGTGAAGTATCTCTCTCGGCCTGGCCAAATCGTACAGAGGGCAGGCCTTTCTACCCCTTCTAAAGTTCTAAGCTTTATCGCTCCACCTGCCATTAAACAGCCAGTGTTCCCACAACAAAGCAAAGCATCGGCTTCTTTCTCCTTAAGTGCATTAAGGGCTAAAGCCATGGATGACTTTTTTTTGTTTTTAATTCCCGCAATAGGCTTTTCATCCATTGCCACAACCTCAGGTGAATGACGAACTTCGTGATGGATTTTTTGCCATTCTGAATTTTCGGATAATAGCCCGAAAATTTCCTTTTCAGGACCAAACAACAAAAACTTTAGGTCACGAGGAACAAACGAAGAGGACTTAACTATCCCAGATAACACTTCAGAGGGACCCTTGTCCCCCCCCATAACATCTACAGCAAGTGTAATTCGAGCCTCTGGCTTGGCCATGCAGCTCTGCGCTGGTGGTTAAACCTCTAAGTCCAGAACTTGACGACCGCGATACTCACCAGTTTCTGGGTTTACGCGGTGGGGTCTAGTAAAAGTTCCGTCTGGCTCTTTAATGAGTAAGGGGGCTTTAAAGCGGTTGGCACCACGACGTTTGCGACTGCGTTGCTTGGATTGTTTTCTTTTAGGCTGTCCCATAGTGCTTCCTTTAAATCATTCCTAAGGAACATCGTCAAGAACACTGTATGCCTAACATAGCATTCAATCCTACCATTAAAACTCCACACACATCGATAAAATCAAAAAACCCAAGACCAACCGATACCAAACAAACAAGCCCAGGCCCTTTCGAGCCAAATAGCCGACCAACCAACGGACCGAAAAAGCGGCAGCAACTCCAGCAACCAAGCAACCAAAAAACATGGGCCCATACTCTAGGTTTGCCAATAAGGTTTCTCCCTTGGTTAGTCCTTTATATGCTGCGGCAGCGGTTAATGTAACCAAGCCCAAAAGAAAGCTAAACTCAGCAGCTTGCCCACGAGAAAGCCCGACCAAATATCCTCCCACAATTGTCATCATTGAACGACTCGTTCCCGGGCACATTGCAACACACTGTAACAGGCCAACAACCAAGCAGTTTCGAATATTCAGTTCGTTCAAGTTTTTTCCGCTGCCAAGATCTGCCCCATCTAACTTTCGCTTTCGCTTCTCTGCCCAGTGCATTAATCCCGCACCTAAAATTAATGAGATTGCCACAGGGACTGACCCAAAAAGGTATGATTCAATCCAAGAATCCAAAAAGGGGCCCAACGCGGCCGCCGGAGCAAACGCGGCCAAAATATTAATGCCCAGTTTCTTTCCCTTTGGGTCCAACCCCAAAAAACCGAGCAGGATAGTCGATATTCTCCGAGCATAGAGCAAAGCAACCGCTAGAATTGCTCCAGCTTGTATAACAATTAAGTAGGCATCAACCGCTTCTTCTTGAGATGCATCCATCGAGGATGGGTCCATTATCTGTTCTTTGACTAGTATAAGATGTCCAGTGGATGAGATTGGTAAAAATTCAGTAATTCCTTCAACTAAACCAAGCACCAACGCATCCCCATACCCAATAATGGAATTAGTTTTTTCCCTGCCCTCTTCTTCGGCTGTTAGAAAAGCCGGGACCAAAATTAGTGAGATAAGAAATAAGATGATTTTTGATTGTAGCATTATGGATGCATCTTTTATTTGATGACTTTAGGAAGACGGGCAAGTTCATACCTGTTAAATTTATCGGCCAAGCCGCCCTCCCAATCTCTACAAATGAAAAATACTTTACTCGAATATGTACCCTACTTGGATTCTGGAAATGATCTGAGCTTCGATCAAATTACCGAGGCAGCCAGTCTTTTAATAAACGAATCTATTAATCTCGAAAGAAAAGTGATTTTTTAAAAAGTCTGGCGAACAAAGGAGAAACCAATGGTGAGTTCTCGGGGTTTGTTTCTGCCTTCCGCAGCTTTGCCCGAAATCCCGAGCTAGAGGACTATTCAGACCAAGCCATCGATCTTTGCGGTACAGGCGGTGATCGTTCAGGCAGTTTTAACATATCTACCTTTGTATCTTTATTGGTGGCAGCAGGTGGTGTTCCTGTNATCAAGCATGGNAATCGATCTNTAAGCTCGAAGTGCGGCAGTGCAGACCTGCTTGANGCACTGGGTATTCCTTTGGAAACTCAATCCGATCGCCTAAAAGCAAGCCAGGATCATTTAAACTTTTGCTTTTTATTTGCACCTCATTTCCATCCCGCTTTTAAACACCTTGCCCCAGTGCGCAAAGCCTTAGCCGGAGAAGGTGTAATCACCCTCTTCAATCGATTAGGTCCTTGCTTAAACCCAGCCTTACCCGCTTATCAAATTCTTGGAGTCTACGACCCTGCTTATTTGGAACAAATCGCTCATACCCTTAAGGCAAACGGAAGTAAGTCTGGATGGGTCGTACATGGTAAAACAGCGGATACTACTTCCCTCAAAATGGACGAATTAACCGCATGCGGCCCAAATTTAGTTCGTGCTTACGGGATGGATGGGGAAAATCAAACAACAACCTTTAGTCCGAATCATTGGGGGCAAGCAACCCACCCATCCACTGATTTAAAAGGAGGGTCACTGGAACAAAACCTCTTAATTTTCGATTCTCTGCTTACGGGGAAAGCACCCCCTGGTCTGCGGGCAAGTATTATCATGAATGCCAGTACTGCCTTTTGGGTTGCCGGCAAAGTTAAATCTCTAACCGAGGGAGTGGAACAGGCAAAAGAATTGTTAGACGGAAATGGTCTCTCCAGTTGGTTAAATAAAGCAAGGAAGTTTTTTGCATCATGACTAAGTATTTCGGTACGGATGGAATCCGCGGGGTTTACGGATCCCCCACCATGAACGATTCGTTCGCCCAGAAGGTGGGATTTGCAATCGGAGAGTTTTTAGCTCAACAATCGCCGACTCCCGTTGTAATCATTGGGCGAGATACTCGGCCGTCGGGAGCTTCGCTACAAAAGTCTATCACTCAAGGATTATTAGCCACTGGAGTTCGGGTACATGATGCGGGAATCCTGCCTACACCAGCTTTGGCATTTGGAGTAATTCATAAACGAGCGGACTTTGGGGTAATGATCACTGCCTCACACAACCCTCACCCTGACAATGGAATCAAATGTTTTTCCTCCCTTGGCACAAAGCTCGAGCAAGAAGAGGAGGAAATCCTCGAAAGCCTGATTGATCAGAATCATGCCGTTCCCCATGATTCTGATACCAGTCACCCCCAACCATTGGTAAAAGACTATCTCTCCCAGGTTTCGAAATTTTTCTCAGAACTAAACCTCTCTGGCACCCGTGTTTGCCTTGACCTGGCAAATGGAGCGACATGCGAGACGACCCCCCGGGTTTTTAAAAACTTGGGAGCATCCGTGATTACCTCCCATCGTGGAGAAGGGATAATTAACAAAGGGTGTGGCTCCGAGGATTTACAATCTTTACAACTGCTCGTACAAAAAGAGCAGGCCGATTTAGGAATCGCTCATGACGGGGATGGAGACCGTGTACGATTTGTTGATTCGAAGGGCAGGGTTGTGGATGGTGACCAAATTCTTGGTCTTCTTGCTTTGCAAGCACAACGGGACGGAAAATTAAACGCATCCAAATTTGTTGCCACCATTCATAGTAATAGTGGACTTAAGGCCTCACTTTCTAAAATGGACATTTCTACCCTTACCTCTGATGTCGGAGACAAAAATGTTTATTTAAAAATGTTGGAAACCGGATGCAATTGGGGCGGTGAATCATCCGGTCATATTATTTGTACAGATTACTTACCCACAGGTGATGGTCTTTTTGCTGCTCTTTCCGTGCTCCACGCAATGAGAGATCAATCTCGTTTACTCGAAGATCTGGCCAAGCAAATTATATTGTGGCCTTCTTTGTCCGGATCCTTTGAGGTTTCCCAAAAAGTTCCAATACAAGAACTGCCCGAACTCTTTAAAACTGTTCAAAAAGAAGAAAAGATTCTCAAAGACGAGGGTCGCATTTTACTTCGTTATTCAGGTACAGAATCGAAAGTTCGGTTACTGGTGGAAGCTACTTCTGAAAAATTAGTACATTCAAGTTTCCATAACATTAAACTAGCCATTCAAAATTCGTTGTCGTCAACCTGAATATGGTTAGCTAGCAAGGAATCATGAACTCCACCATACTGCTCAAATTCGCATTACCTGCCATTTTCATATTGATGGCGGCGTTATTCATTTTCATCTCGCTTAAGACCCTCATTGGTCGTCGACCATTGGTGCTCTCTTCTCGTTTGCTTTTCGCGTTTATGTGCCTGGCATTTCTGCTCACTATTATGAATTCGATTAGCATGGAATTCTCGTCATCTAGTGACCTTGGCATGATCTCATGGATGAATCCCCTGATGTTCACAGTGCTTTTGATTTTCTTCTGGATCCAGATGAAGGGATACATGGCGTTCGCCGTTTCAGAAACTTATTTTCGAGAGGCTTTACTGGCTTCAGTGAGTTCTCTTGGTTATTCAATCGAGGAAACGATGTCTCGTATTAAGATCAAAGAAACCGGACAAGAATTACAAGTAGCGATTCAGGGATGGATCGGCACCGCACAACTCAAATCTATAGGCAAAGAGTCAAACGATACAACAAAGCAGATAGCACAAGGAATGACGAAGTATTTTGAGAGCACAGCAGGGAAGATGAACTTCGTAACATCGTATCTCTACCTCATCATTGGACTATTTATGATCGCTATGTCTGTGTGGTTGTTTAATCTAAAAACTAATTTGCTATCAATCTAGTTCAGTTAACGGCTTACACGCTTCGCATTACAGCCTTCATTGACGAAGAACGCTACTTATTCTTGTCCTATTATGATCGAAGAAATCGAAATTGCCGACTTAGACCCTAGGCAAATTAAGCAATTAGAAGGTGCTGACCGAGCCATTGCCAAAGACCCTAATTATTCCATCGATATCTACTCAGCAATTCTCAAGCAATCTCCGGGATGCCTGGAACTACGCAAACGGCTAAGGGGACAACAACTCAA
>JGI20160J14292_10001241_pt1 | contig 21432 bp, 21 predicted proteins | sample COG_10_FD_14292 | JGI IMG/M metagenome (IMG submission 14292) | reverse complement strand
CATCCGCCACCACCGCCGCCTCCGCCACCACAGCCGCCCCCAACACCACAGCCGCCTCCGACACCACAGCCGCCCCCGACACGACATCTACTGTCCCGACGGCCGCTGCTCGCAAATCTCTGCCTGCAGCTCCAAAAGAAGTAAAAATCGGTGTTGGCGTCGCCTGTGGCGTTGCTGGGATCATGATAGCTTCATTGCTCGTATACCATATCTACAAGTAAAAATGCGTTGTAATCTTTTAAGAATAAAAATTTGTATGTAAACAACAAATTGTCGGAGATATAGTATATACGATAGAAGTAAATAAATGTACAACTACGGTCTAGGAGACGACCCCTCCTCTCCTAGCTTGCTAGAACAATCTTTAGAAATGGCCGAACGCATGGATGAATCTCAAAGCGATCCTGTGGTTATCAAACTTGAAGAATACAGGGATAATGTCGAAAGTGTTGCGTATTCGCCTGATGGAAAGTACGTGTGTTCGGGGTCGATGGATAATACTGTGCGATTGTGGAACACTGAAACTGGTTTAGCTGTCCGCACGTTCAACGGCCACACGAATAATGTCAATAGCGTGGCGTTTTCGCCTGATGGCTTGTACGTGTGTTCGGGGTCGATGGATAATACTGTGCGCTTGTGGAACACTGAAACTGGTGAAACCCTCCGCACATTGAAGGGTCACAGATGGTGGGTTAAAAGCGTGTCGTTTTCGCCTGATGGCTTGTACGTGTGTTCGGGGTCGTGGGATACTACCGTGCGATTGTGGAATGTTGAAACTGGTGTCAACATCCACACGTTTATTGGCCACACGGAGGGTGTCAGGAGTGTGTTGTTTTCCCCTGATGGCAAGTACATCTGTTCAGGGTCGGATGATAGAACCATGCGATTGTGGGAGGTCGCAACTGAAACTGTCCGCACGTTCAACGACCACAGATCATCTACCTTGGCGTTTTCGCCTGATGGGAAGTACATTGCTTCGGGGTCGGATATAAAAAAAGTGCAATTGTGGATCACAGAAACCGGCGCCCTCGTCCACACGTTCAACGGGCACACGGATCTTGTCGAAGGCGTGGCGTTTTCGCCTGATCAAAGGTACATCTGTTCGGGGTCGCGTGATAGTACCGTACGATTGTGGGACACTGCAACTGGCGAAACCAAACGCACGTTCGGCTGCCACACGTCTGGTGTCGAAACCGTGGCGTTTTCACCTGATGGAAAGTACATTTGCGCAGGAGGAAATAAAGGCATACAAATACTTGAGAGTGGATTAACCATGATCTACCCCCCCCCTCCTATCTTACTAGAACAGCCTTTACAAATGGCCGAAAGCATGAACGGAATAGAAGGCGAATCTGTATGTTCTTATTGTTACTATTGCGACAAAAAGGGCGAACACGTGCCAGCTGAATTTGTGTCGATTTCGTGCGGGCATTTCTGTTTTTGTGAAAAGCATAAAACAGAAACAAAAAAAGAAAAGCTTCCTTGTCCTATCTGCCAAAAAGAGATTATTGGTTTCGAGCGTATTCATATTTTTGACGGGGGTGTAGACGCTGATACTCCGTGTGGACAGTGTACATGGGCAGGAGATGGTACATCAGAACCTACAATTGCAAATCCGTATCCAAATACAATAGACCATACGCAGCGTTGCAATCTTGATGCGGTTTATGTTCATACACGGCGACCTAATGGAAATTGGTGTGGAGGACTTATTTTTTGCGCAAAACATGCCAGACTATTATCGACTAAAAATAGTGAATCCGATCTACATGTTTATAATCTGTGCATGTTTTGCGGAAGCGACCCCGACCCTCAAGACCCTACACAAAAATTGTCATTATATAATCAAACGTTGTTTCGTATATTTCATTACGTGCCTGAACAGGTAGACCGTATCCCGCAGGCAACATACCTACAGCAAAGAGTCTATCAGAATCGTTTGAAAACTACAGAAACATATGAAAATGAATATAAGATTATATCAAAATATTTTCACCACACTGGAGGGCCCGAGGATAATATTGGAATTGGCGATTTTGAGCAAGAACCTATTACCATTTTAAGTTTTCTTATTTATAATGGCGGCAGATCAGCTGAATTTCGAAATTATCTCGACTCTTATTATTCACGCAATGGTGCAGGCGCATTAAAAACCCTATTAGAATCGTTTCAACCACTTCAAAATCAAGAAGAAAATGTAGAAACAATTTATAGTGAGGAGGCATATCAAGCAAATGCCCTTTTACGAATAACAAGGGCCGATTTTGTAAAAAATAGACCGCTTCATTTAGCAGTGATGGCTAAAAACACATACATGGTAAAAACTCTAATGGAATTTATGGAAATCGCCGAAGTTGACTTTAATAGTTTAAAAAATGGAAATGGACAAACTCCTTTGCATTTAGCATCATTACTTGACGATTCAAAAAAAGGACATGAAATATTAAATTTATTGCTCCGGAAAAGTCCAAATTATGTACTTGATGTAAATGCAAAAGACCTGATCAGCGGAAAGACTGCTTTACATTATACTATTTTACATTTTAATTTGTCGAACAGCAACAACGATTGTACAAAGCTGTTATATTTGTTACAAAATGGGGCCGACATTAACGCAGCAGACGACAGGGACACTACCTGTTTAGATCTTGCATGTATATCTGCATGTTATGACAGTGAAACAAAGATTTTTGACGTTATTCCGTATTTGCTTCTTGCAAAAGCCGATATCAACAGACTGCATTATGGACAGACCAATTTAAATAGACTAATAGAAGAAGGGGACTACGACGAAGATGAGGATACTGGATTAGTACTTCCGCAAGGAGTAAATACAAAATCAATGGAACTCAAGATCAAAAAAATGTTAGATTGGGGTGCGGATCCAAATATATGCAATCCTGATCAAGATTGGCCAACCTGTCTGCAAACAGCCGTAGTGATAAATATGCCTTTGACAATCATTAAACTTTTGCTTGAATATTCTGCAGACGTTAATTATATTGAAGAGGGGGAATTTGGAAAAACAGCCTTGACTGCATATGTGGCCGTTTTTATGGCCGATGAACATTTCAATCCTGAAGTTATGACACTATTAATTAATGCGGGTGCTGATGTAAACATTCCTGAAAAGAACCCTCCTTTATATATAGCGATGAATCAAAAATACGACGGGGATCAAGAACTTGCACAGAATTCCACATATTCTAATGCTGCTATCTTACAAACAAAACAGATATTACTTGACAGTGGAGCAAATCATATTTGTAAGGCAGAATCGGAACCATTTCACTATTTGTTTCTCGTTAACTCTGTTGCCGATTTGGAATTGTTTATGAAACCAAAATATAGAATGGATATAAATGTACTCAACAAGGATGAACAAACGCCGATGTTAAAATATATAATTGACGGGGGAAAAGATGTTTTTCTTATCAAAGCTTTTATAAACAAGGGAACAAATGTATTTTTGCGGGACAAAAATGATAAGTCGTGTATAAGTTATATAAATGATTTAATGCCGGGCCTAGGTTATATTAATCATCTATGCGATGCAGTTATACATAAACATGCAAACGATGCTGATTATTTGGAATTGTGGAGGCAAGCTCTTGAAAACGAATTGGCATCCATGCATCTTATGGGTAAATTTGAAGAAGATGCCACGGAAGAAACCGCAAAAGCGCTCAGTAAAGCGGACAGTGCAGCTGATTACAGAAAAAAACAAAATGCATGGCGTGCGCGTGAAAACGACCAGTCTCAAATTGGACCCAACAAAAAAAGATAACATGAAACGATTTTCGTCAAAAGTTTGAGCAAGTATGGACGTTGGTATACACGCAACAAAACAATTAACATAAAAATAAAAAATAAAAGATGGAACATTATCAGCCGTCACAGTACGAAAAAATAAAATTAGAGTTTGGAGAAGTAGCGTATAATTACCGATTGCCAGAGAAAAGTAACGGTCAAACTATTGTTTTTGTTCATGGGATAACTGGCGGAATGTTTCAATGGGAAGAAACGGCACTCTATTTTTATGAAAAACAGTATGCGGTGCTTACCTATGATTTATTTGACTTGGGCGAAAGCGTGTGTTATTCAGATATTGAAGCTCACCATGTTATGCGTATTTACATTTCAACAATCAACGAACTTCTTTTTAAATTAAATATTACAGCTCCGATAAATTTGGTGGGGGTAAGTATGGGAGGCGGCATAGCCATGGCTTATGCTGCTGACTTTCCTGAAAAAGTGAATAAACTTTGCGTTTGCGCGCCTGCTGGTTTGCCGGGCACAACGCCGTCAGCAGCAAAAATTTTAGACTATGTGCCTGGCGTTCTTTTTAAATTTGCACTTCGTCTCTTTTCGAGTAAAGCAAAAGAAGCATACGGCGATTTAGCAGAATCCAAAGAAAACAGTAGTCATTTACAAAAAATACAGGAGTACGGAACATACATGTACACAACACATGGCAAAACATATGCCAGTGGCCTGCTAAACACACTGCGTCATTTCCCACTAAATTCGTTGATGTCTAAATTTCAAAAAGTTGGAAAATCTTCAACTCGTGTGCTTATTTGTTGGGGTACCAAAGACCGCGTTGTCAATTCCAACTTGTTTTTAAAAGCTTGCGAACTCATCCCAAATGCAGAAACATGCCTCTTAAAAGGCGGTGGTCACACTGACCTTTTTGCATTGTACAAAAAAGAATTTCGAGAAGCGCTTCAAAATTTTCTGTTTTTAAAAAAACCTGCGGCGCCCAATGTTGCAAACTATTTTTTTTGAAGCTATTTGAATTTTGCAGACAATGTGATTAAATGGCATGCAAAGCGCCTTTTAGGTGTCATTTTGCATCGTCTGTATATACGCAACGCCGCCAAAGTCCAATAAACGACCCCGACATGTCGCGATATATAAGCACTCCCTCACCGCCTGCATGCGTACACATTTGCCCGGCTGCACCGCGAAAACAACCAAGCCCTATGCGCAACTCTAAGAAATTCGCGTCAATCGCAAGGATGTTATTTCCGTCAAACAATTCAAACAATGATTTTATTCCATCAACACTAGAAACTATTAGCGAGTAGGGAACGGACGAGTTTAAAAAAATAAAATCAAACATCTAACCAAATTTTATACGATTTGTAATTTTACAAGTTCAGCTATCCCTGATTTTCGGCCGTCTGGTTTGTAGAGATTTTGAAGCTGCCAGGTAGCTGGTAGTCGTTGGCCGTTTAAAAGATTGTACAAATAGATTCCAACGGCAGGGCCAGGAATATGGGGTTCTTTGTTGCGGGTTTTACTGCATGTTTTGTTTTTTATTCGATGCGGTCCAGCACAACGATCGCATCCCTCCATGCCAATTTGTGGATTTTTCACATACACTGAAAAGGTATTTGATTCGTATTTGATAATCTCGTAGCGATTATAATCACTGCCAATCAGCGTAGGATGAATTTTCTGCCATGTTTTCAAGCGCGGCATAATTGTTGAATACTAACCCCAAAAAATACAGTACGTATAAAAGCAGACCATCCCGTTTTCTCAAATACTCAAAACACCGACCATGGCTATTATAGACAAAGACACTGCCATCAAGAATCTTTTTTGGTGGAATGCGCTTTGCGCCCTATTTCACGGCACACAAGTTGTTGCTGCAATTATTTACACCGTCGTGTCTGACAATGCAAAAGATTTTCGCGTTCCCATTATAACGCACTATGCTATTTGGAATACAACAACTGGCCCTGAAGATGCAACGCAGACTCTGGGCCTTTTTCCATTAGCCGCAGTCACTTGCGCTGTTCCGTTTTTGTCGTTCATAGCCCATTTGAATATGGCAACATGGCTAAAAAAAAAATACGAAACCGATATTATGAATTTCACAAATTCCATGCGGTGGATTGAATATGCGTTCAGCAGCACACTGATGTTTTTTCTTATTTGCTTGCTGTTTTCCATCTACGATTTAAGCACGCTTTTGGCTCTTGCTACAATGAACATGTCTGTCATGTTTTTTGGCCATTTGATGGAACAAAGCAACAAAGATTTTCGGCCATCGACAGATCGTATTGACTGGAAGTCTTGGCAGTTTGGATTTTTTGTCGGCCTTGTGCAGTGGGGACTTTTGTACAGCACGCTCTCCACAACAGACGAGGAAATGCCGGCTATTATTTGGGCTGTTTTATTTTCATATTTTATTTTGTTTATGCTGTTTGCCCTTAATATGTTTGTGCTGTACAGAAAATGGGCCGCCGGAAAAAACGATAAATTAAGTGCATATTTATTAAGCGAAAAATATTACATGATTTTATCGTTCACCAGTAAATCTATTCTTCTTTGGCTAATTTTAGCAGGCGTCAATCAACCAAACTCGTATACGCTTGGATCTTAAATACATAAAAATAAAAAAATCCAACTTTAAAAAAACTTGTATGAGGCTGAAGGGCGGTTGAGCGAAGAGGAGTGGCATTTTACAGTTGAGTGAAGGACTGATTTTGAGAATGCCGTTCCCTTGTGACCGCGAATCTGACGTTGAGAGCGATATTGACATGTCTGACATGTCCGAGTTGACGCAAAAAAAAAAACCTGCGAAAAATAAATCCGCCGTTGAGAAAGAAGAAGCAGGAACTCAAAAGGCCGTTGAAAAAGTTGCAAAACCTGTAGTGACATTTCAAAAAATCGATGCAGCTGAATACAGCCAGCATGAAGAGACGATCAAATCTTTTTTGAAGGAAAGTAAAGATCGCGACATCCATTTCAAGTTTCCCAAAACAGGAACAATGAAAGCGCAGCGTCATCCGACGGCGAGTGATATTACAGTATTTACACTGCCAGGAAAAAGCTTTGACGGCGTTGATTTTGAGTATCCTAGTGCGGAATTTCCCAAAGGGTTTGTGAATTTTACGGACAATGATGGAAATCGTTTGAAGTGTGTTCCCTACTGGGATGGAAAACGCGTCATTTACATTTTAAATGAAAAGGCGGAAGTGCGCCTCTGCGCGCATCTTTTTGCAGGCAGCACAAAAGGTGGGAAAGTTCGATGGGACCGTGGTGTGATGCCGCTGAATTTAATTCCTGGAAAATTTAGCGAATTTGCAGTAAGCGATAAAGTGTTATTGCACAAATTAAAGGCGCAATATCCTGACATGCTTCGATCGTACAACTCAACATTTACGAGTCCTGCTCCATTGTTGCCGGCGGTAACATCGTCGCCGATGAAAGTTCTTAAACTGTCGACGCCAAAACAAAACGAGGAAGAAAAACAACAGAAGCGCAAACTTGATGCAGAGACCGAGGAAGAGAAGCCCGTAAAGAAGGCAAAGCGAAAATTATTTTCATCTGATGATAATCCCGTTCAGTCTTCACCGCTTTCTGAAAAAAAGGCAACCATTTCGAAAAACGTGACTGGATTTCGGTTTACAATTGATGGCGCTGCCAAAATGGTGTACACCTCTGATGTGAAGGATTCATTTTTCATTGAAGAAATGCACGGCGATAAACCCGGCAAACTGCTTTTTGGGAAAAAAAAGGCAATGGACTAGTTTTTGTTTCTTTTTTTGAAATACATCAACTCGTTCATTTTTGTTTTCTACTCGAGTCAATCTACATATGCATATTTACGGAAAATAAAAAGTAAACAGTAATAATTTATTTTAAATATGGACCAATATCTTGTTCGCACGTTAGAAATGCATAGTGGTCCTGTAAACAGTGTGGCAATTTCTCCTGATGGCAAGCAAGTGTGTTCGGGGTCAAATGATAACACCGTGCTATTGTGGGATATTGAAACTGGCACAACCGTCGACATGAACGATGAACATTCGGCTCCGGTCACGAGTGTGGCATTTTCCCGTGATGGCACTAGCATTTATTCGGCGTCGAAGGATAAAAATATATTAAAGCTTGACAGAACTAATAATTATATAAATTCGTGTGCCATTTCATCTTTTCCCATCACAGCTATGTCGATTTCTCCAAACGAAGACAAAATTTGTTATGTTAACATCTTTGGGAACTTAAATTTGTTCAACCGACAAACAGGAAAAACTGTTAATGATGATTTTATTGACGAAGAGGATACAGAAAATATTTTTAATTATCATTTTTCCCAGGTCGCGTTTTCCCCAGATGGTGTGCACGTGTGTGGGGGGGTTCATAATGGTGGGAGAATGTGGAATGTTGAAACTGGCGAAACGGTCCGCACGTTTATTAATCCCAGGTTTGTTCATGTCCGTTGCCCGGTGTTTTCTCTTGATGGCAAGTACATTTGCTTGGGATTCGGGGATGACTTTCAAACTGATAACACTGTGCGATTATATAATGTTGAAACTGGTGAAATTGTCCAGGAATTTTTTGGCCACACGCAGATTGTCAATAGCGTGGCATTTTCTCATGATAACAAATACATTTGTTCAGGGTCGGACGATAACACCGTGCGATTGTGGAAGACTACAACTGGTAAACTCGTCCATACGTTTGTTGGCCACACAAGACGGGTCAGCAGCGTAACGTTTTCGCCTGATGGGAAATACATTTGTTCGGGGTCGGGTGATCATAGTATAAAAATTTGGAAAACCCCAGAAGAAAAATATTGGTCGTATGAAAACAGGGATGAAGCGGAAAGTGATTTATTGACGATACAAAAAACTGTAATGCTTTTAAATGGACAAATGCAACCCCAACTTCCCGTAGAAATGTCAATGGCAATTTTTAATTTTCTCAAAATTTGAATTTGTAAATACATTTATTTTCAAAACAAAAAACACCAGTTTCCTTTTTCCTTTAAATTGCAGATTTTTTTAAAAAAAACAGAGTATGATTGCAGTGTTTATTGATGTAATGTATCTTTTATTTCTAACCTAGTTTGATGACAATAAATAGTAGAAACAAGAAAAAAAATTAATCAAGATTTCGGAGGGCAGTTCGCATATTGCGAAGTTCTTTGAAAAATTCATCTTCAGGCGCAGCTTTGGTCTTTGCTTGTTTAGAAGCAGCAATCACGTTCGCGGGTTTAGAAAAGTCTTTCATCACTTCATCAAAATCGTTTTCGGCCTCTCGCTTGCGCTTCATGTTGCTTGCAGCAGCAGCCAAAACAAGTTGGTTTGCTTGTGCCATGCCCGACGGGTTTGTCCACGTTGGTTTAATGGATCCAAACAAATGGCTGCATTCGTTCAAAGCGCTGGCAGTGCTTTCGCTGATGACTTGAAAGGCGCTTTCTAATTCGGTGACTTTTGCTTCAAGCGCCGACGTTTTTGAGTTTGCTTCATTCATAGTCTGTTGCTCGTATTCTGCTTTGGCTGCGCTTGCACAGGTGACTTTCATTTCTTTCAAAACGCTCAAGTACGATGATTTAAGATCTTCGGGAAGATTTCCGTAAAGCTGCTTGGCGCTGTCCACGTTAGTTGGGTCCGCAGATGGCACAGAAGCTACCTCAACTTCGGCAGCCACGTCTTCAGCAATGTCCGTGTTAGTTTCTGGCATGGTGTGCGTAATATGACAGTTTGGTTGGACGGTATTATAACTAGCACTGACTATTCGGCTTATAGTGCTTCCTTGCCTCAAACCCTTTATTGTGAAACTTAATTCTAGTGGTTCGATAGTGCCGTCAATCACCGCATGTGTGAGACTAACTTCACCAAGCGCGCCTCCTCTTTTTATTAGCTTCATTTGAAAACTGCTGATCTTTTTAGCATCGACGTCAATTGAAACCATCCACGCATTGCCCTTCCGCCAAAAATTAGTCACTGATCCAAATACACCCGGTCCGCGTGCATGCGAAATCACTTCAGGAAGCACTTTCCAAATATTACTGGCCGTTGCTGGAACATTTTTGGATTTTAATAATTGCCGCGCCAGCTGAAGAGGGCCAGGTAAACTTTTGTTCAGCTCAATGAGCACCTCTCGCATATTGTCCGCCGTTAAATGTTTTTTGCGGCGGTTTAAAATATGCACGGCTTTCATTGTGTCGTGGTGATAGGCTGTCACTGGCAGCCCGATCATTTTTTCATGAAACCGTTTACTGGCCAAAACTTCAACCGGGATGTGAATTTCAGGATCATAAATAGGATCATTTAAACTGACGCTTGTCGGATGCACTATAGCATCAAGAATCATTTTTACAAAAAATCCCTCCTGCAATATGTCAAGTAAAGCTCGGATATCGTTATCGTGAATTTTTGCGCATATAAGGATACATGTTTAAATTTAAAAGAATTTCATCTTTAAGTAATACAAAAATTAAAAAAACTCTTTAATACTTTTTTATATATTTTTATTTTTTTTTAATTTTTTAAACCCCGAACATATCATCCGCATCATATCGTTTTCTCATGTCCTCGTATTCCTGTTCCTGTTCTTGTTTTTCGTTTTCCTTTTTTTGATTTTCGTAGAATCCGTTATAGACAAAATCAGGCATCACAAATGTTTCAAAAAAACTTTGTTTGATATTCCAGTGAAGCGATCCTTTGCACCCCATTGTCACCCAGGAATAAAAACCACCGCGTCCAAGAGCAATTGATTTTAAGCACGACGAAACATTGACATGCTTTAAGAACTCGTAGCACTCTGTTTCAATGCGAAAATTCGGAAAATGTGGTGTTTCCTGCAGTTTCAAAAATTCGTCGCAGAAATGTTGCGGCCACGCTAGATCATCAATGTTGACACACAAATTAGTAATGACCCATTCAAACATTGTGTCTGGCGCAAAAACATAGTTCTCAAAAAAAAGGCCAAACAGTTCAGAAAATGCTTCGACCGTGCTGCATTGAAGTGCGTCAAGATTATTCACCAGAAACAAAATCACAAATCGCAGCGCAAGATGACTGATGCCAACAGGAACTTCAACTTCTGAATTTTTCCAAAGAACTTTTTCCATGGGTACCTGAACCTTGTATCCGCGGTGTCTAATGTCACGCATCGTTCTTTCCGCCTTTTCTTTTTCTTGAATGTCGATCCATTCTTGGCGTCGAGCATCTCGTTCTAATAAACGGTCGGCTTCAACTTCAGCCTCAGTTTTTTCAATTTGCGTAAAAGCTTTTATGGCTACTGACCCATCGCTCTTAAAACATGGCGAACTTTGAAAAAGAAGTATTTTTTTTTGTTTTTTGCTGCCCTTGCCCATGATAAAAAATTAAAAGTTGGACGGGGTGTGTGAAACAGATTAAGGATGGTGAATTATGACAAGTTTCCGATCCACATCCCGGTTGGGGTTAGAGTTGAAGAATAAAAGGATAATGTTTATATTATTTTATTTTTTTATTATGACGGCCGCCATTTGAAGGTTACGAAAATAGAAAAACATCGTTGTTTTTGTTTTTGTCTCTTGCAACATGCAAAACAAAAACAATAATAATAAAAATACAAAAACTTGTCAATGCAGCAACTACAATAATCACTGGTTCATGCGAACCATTCATTCACATGGTGTAGTTTAAAATACACAATTATACGCTCAAGCTGAAATAGCAGTAGCGCTTCCACAGAGCACATAACCCTTGGCCGTACGCGAGGTCAAGGGTGGCACGGCAGATAGCCGGGTGCGTCCGTTTAAGAGAATCGACACATTTGAAACTTCTGTGCAGGCCACGTGAACGTCAATGTCGCTGATCATCTTTCGTTTTCCTTTGACAGTATTTTTCACAGCGGCGGCAAATAAACTTTCTCCTAGCGCGTCCATGAAATGCGTGAGCAGTTGGATTGTTGACCCGCGGACACTGTTTTTCGGCAAAATCTCTTTGATTTTTCGATAAATGGTTGTGTTGCGAAACATCCGGAAGTCTGCGTTTTTGATTTGGCGGTCGATGGCCACAGATGCCGTGTCTCCTTCCAAACACATGGCATTAAATGTTGTCAATAAATGCTGCATAGTGATGTTCCGTTTGGCAGTGCGCATTTCATGCACAACCTTCATAATAGCTTCAAGACACTGATTTAAAATATCTTCGTAGAGGTCGCGAGCAGAATGTTTCCATTTTGTGGCCTCGACAGCTGCACGCCGTTTCTTGGACAAAAACAATCGGTATTTCGCTTCTGACATTTTTGAATGTGTAAAATGACAACTGTAATTCGCGCAGTTTCGCCGATAGTTTAAACAGCTCGTATAAGAGTTGGCTTGTTCCCTGAATCTACGTAGAAGATCAACGAGCCGGCTGCAAAACAGATATTGCATTTCGTCACACTACAGTTGCCATGAACATCCGACAATGTTTTGCAGTTGGGTTTATGGGCGGGTTGTTGTCTTTGGCGTTGTACCTCTTTTACCGCCGTAAAGACACCGACATAATGGTAACTTTCCGAAAACCGCTTTTTCCTATTATCTGTACTGCATGGCTGGTTATGCTTGTGCTTTCAATTTTGTTTGCTACCCCAATCCACACGGAAGAAATCGAGTCCATGTTCTACATTCTTTTGATTGTGTGCGGCGTCTTACACGCAAGTATTGGCGGCGTGGGCTACATTCTATTTCCTGAAAAAATCGCCTGCCAGTTGCGGACCAATGTCAATCTAACCTTCCAACAGGATATTGGCGTTTCGTATTTGGCATCTGGTCTTATTCTGTGTGTTGCAGGAGCTACAAAATCGGGCGGCCTGCTCGTTGTTATCTTTTTGGCTGTTTTTTGCTGGGCACGCGCGGCGCTTCATATTCGGCGCTTCTTTTTAGCATCCACAGAGCCGCACAAAACTGATCACGATGAAACAGAACTAGTTTTGCCTGCACATCAAGATTGGATTTTAGAAACTTATACAAATTGTATCACGCCGCTAGTCTTTCTCTCGCTGTATATAACTGCTTTTTGTTTTTGATCCTGATTTTGTTTTTTGGTAAATACACGCCACAATACAGCTGCGCAATGGACGACCAGCGCTTAAAAAAACTAATCGCAGAGCTCGACTGGTACCGCCGTGAATATAGCCAATTGCGCCATGTCCTTGTGTCTATACGCGACTGCATTGTGTTATTAGGCCCACTGCTCGTGCCATGCCCGGAAAGTTATGACTACAGGGACAAAAAGCGCGAACGGACTCAGAGCGTGTAGGAACAATCACAGCCGCAGCTATGATCGCATTACACGGATTTTTTAATTTCAAGCGGGTCAGATTGGCCATATGCAGGCGGCGGATATTCGGCATGATGATTTAAAACTTCAAGTTTTTTTTCATTGGCTACTTGATGCAAAGACGTGAGTAGTTTTTTCGTGTTGCCCATCACAATAAAATTATAAAGAATGACACTGTAGAGCCAGAAAATAAAACTTAGGGCAAGCTGGCCAAGGCCAATACACACAATAACGGTCAATTCCGTATTTAAGCCTTTGCACGACAAACGAAAAGGATCGTGATAAATTGGCGACGACGAATCGTTGCAATCGCCGGCGCCGCCCGAACTAGTTGCATCGTCATAATAGCAGCATGTCTTCTCCCATCGCGGAATAGCCCAATTTGTGTAGAGAGCCCAGGTTACTGGCATCAAGAGAATATTAAAAAAATTCGCGATAGCCACATCTGATCGCGCAATAATAATTGCAGGAAATCCCAAAAAAATCGCAACGGGATCAAAAAAAAGTTCAGTGATCCGGTGAAGATGAATTTCATGCGGTGCGAACGATTCATTCGTGCCGCTCGTCACATGCGAATGAAAGGCCGTCCAAATATATTTTTTTAATGTATCGCTTTGTTCAGCCGTAAATGTATCTTTGTGCTGATTTATAGTATCGATCGTCCCCGTATAGTTGCCCTCTGCGCCCGTTTGTAGATTCTTCTTAAAATTGTACGACAAGTATGCGTGAATGGCCAACGACACCACAATCGACCCGGCAAAAACAGCATTGGAGATCCAGATCCAAGAACTCATGTTTGCAAATGACATGAGCGTGTCGACTTGATTTGGGCTCGTTCGGATCGGCGAACTGCTGTCATCACACAACCCTTGGTTGTAGTCGTCAATGGGCGTGGTTGAAGGATAACAGCCCCAATTCAAAAAAATGACATCCGCAATTCCAACTGTAAACAGGCCAATAAAAATAGCAAGAATGTTTAAGGCGCGACGAAAATAAACAAGGTGCCGATCAGTATGAATTAAATTGTGTTCAAAAGACCAAAACAGTGACGTGAAATTTAAACATAATATGATGCAGCGATCGAGGGCTTGATCGCGGAGAAGATGTTTTGTTGTTTCGCCAACACTTGAACTCCATGATGCAGCAGTTTTTTTTATTGTTGGCGATGCATGGCCTGCACGGCGCGCAAAAAATACAATATATCCAATGATCACAAGTCCAAAAACTATGCACGCACTTATTACAGGAATCACCCAAGGCTCCATTTTTGCAGTTATAATTTACCGTTCAAATGTTTTTAGCTATATAGTGCAGGGTTAGGGTACGCCAAACATTGAAATATACTTTTACAGGATCTGCATAATGATCTTAGCAGGGGATAAAAAATGTGAATCCTCAAAAGTTTATTTGTAGGGGAGCGACCAGCACTTGCAAAGAAATAAACTTTTGGGGATTCACAAGAGTTCTAAAAATATTCAATATATATATAGGTGCACGTTTCTGAAAAAGTCCACTTGTGGGTGGCAGATCATAAGCAGTGAATTGTGTTGATTATAATGCGGGCTGACAAAATAAATTTAGAGAAATAGTTTTTTATTCAAAAACTTATATTTGTCAATTTACAGAATGAGCGCATTTTACAGTTGAAATGGGTCAACTTAATACACTCAGCATGCACCCACTTTCGGTCATTATTGAAGAATGTGATGCGCATTTACCGGTTCCAGTTCCGCCGTTTTCAGACTACAATTTAATTTCTAGTCTTGTAAATGATCCATTAGAATTTCGTACGTTCTTGGATGTGCGCACGCTCGGACATTTGATATCGTGTGTTCGCAAGTATTCCGACACGGAGGCATTTAAAAATACAAAAGAATGTATCTCATCGCAAGGCGTTTACAAGCACAGCATGGATGAAAACCATACGTTTTTGTGGCATCCACGGGACGATTATTACGTGCAAATTGGACTTCTAGCCACAAATTATATTCTTGCAACTGAGGAATTCCCTCTTTATACGCAACTTTTAAGCGTCATCAAACATCCCAACTACACAANAGTCGTAGCCGAATTGTTCTATATTGACACTGAGCTGCGTATAAAAAGAGCAACACAAGGCCCCATTCAACAACTTCATGGGACTAAAATAGCCCTTCTTGTGGATGAAAATGACGAACGGTATGCTTTCGATATGACTTATTCGGACGATCCCCCAGCAACAGATCTTGAGACTCTTCCCCGCCCTCACTATTCTTGCTTTTACTGCAACGCATTGCCTACTTTAACCGAGCGGCTCAGTAAATGTTCGCGGTGCAAAATTGCCTACTACTGCAAACAGGAATGCCAACTTGCCGACTGGAAAAGTCACAAGGCTACATGTGTCAATGTACAGAATAAGTGACAGAGTTTTTTATTGAATTATATCGGCTGATTTCTGCGTGTGGATTTTTTAAAAAAAGACGACACCGACTTTAATTTTTGAATAAACAATTACTTTTTTAAACATCTATGATAGTTATTTTGAATACAGTAACTACAACAATTCTTTTGCTTGCTTGATGATGTCCGTTAAGCGTGCGTGGTCTTTTCGAAGCCAAAGAAGTTCATCTTTTTGTGTTTTAAATTTTGGCATTTGATATTTCTGGCGTTGGCATTTACATTTCGTGTTGGTCAAAGAGGAAGCCTTTTCTTTTTCTTGCACTGTCATAGGTTTTGTAATGAATGCTGACAATTGTAGTTTTTCATTTTCAATTATATCGGAAATAATATGTATGATTTCAGGACGTTGGTTCAAATTTTCTGGCAAAAGTTTTTGAATGGCTTCAAGATCGTCATTTTTTATATGATTTGCTCGACGTGCATTATCAAGGAATTTGCGGATGTCCTCTCCATGTGGAAACAAAAATGCAATTGTTTTCACAGCTGCCAACGCTTTTTGCGATGGTGTTGTAAAAGTAGCTAAAGGATCCAAGTTTTTGATTTCAGATATTTTTTCCTTAAAATAACCCATTGCATCAGTCATTTTAATCTTATTAATCACAGCCTGTAAAATGTCCCTTGGAATCCAGGTCACGGGCAATCTAATGCCATATTACACATTTGAAAGCATCTGATCATGCCTATTGAAAAATTGACAAATTGGCATGTTGAGAGGACGAGCGCCAAGGGACTTTGTGTTGACGTGTGGTTATTACGCACTGACAAAGTAGCCGAGATGCTGAAACCTTTTTTGACAGGAAAATCAAATAACGGCTATTTGCAGTTTGTCATTCCTACCAAAAAAATATCAAAACACACTATGGACCGGACGTACCTGTGCTGGAAATGCGAACCTTTTAAGGGCGCTGCGACACACGTTTCCAGCTTGATTCTACTTTTACCGTTTGCAGATCGCAAACAAAACTTAAATTTTCACGTGCAGACACAGGATGAGATCGAAGCTGTTATTTCTAGCCGCGTTTCTTTTTCCGAACCGCTAAAAACCTCTGACACCGAGGAATAGAGAATCCAGAAGATTTTGGAAGGGAAATAAAATTTTTATTTTTATTTTTATTTAATTTTTTATACCTAAAATATGTATTTATACCCCATTGCACCTCTACACATTGGACCCCATTTGTAAATTGCAAATCCAGCAAGAGCGGAAAATACTACTCCGCCAACAGCGATAAGTATTATCTCGGTGGTGCTTAATTCTTTGGTGTTGTGAGTTTTTGGTGTGGACACAAGAACTCCGTCGAAGGTTGTGACTGTTGTAGTTGGATTAGGATCTGCCCCTAGAGTAGGTGCAATAGCCCTTAATGTGTTGGCACCTTCAAAAGCAGCAGTCTTGGTAAGAAATCCAGTCACGGTGCCTTTGAGCTCGGTACCCGAGCTCGATCGGCGCACGCTGCGTCTTCTATTAACTTGTACTTCAGTGACAGTCTCCAAAAGGACGTTCTTTGAATTTACCGTCATTGCAGTTGCTATTTGATCAATGACTTTATTACGAAACGTTTGATTCCAATCACTCAGTATCATGCTTAAATAAACCAGCACAAAATTCATCGAATACGTGTTGCTGAGATCAGCCGTCGAAATGGTGGTTGTAGTAGTCGTCGGATATGTACTGGTTGTAATAGTCGTCGGATTTGTACAATTAAAATTAGCTGCGGCATTGTTTATCTGACCAAAATTAGAGTCGTTTGAACAATAGGCAAAAAAGGTGTCTGATGTATATGCGAAATTATTTCCAAGAATTTGAACATTGCAATCTAAACAATTCCATGGGTTTTCGTGTAAATACCTAAAAGAAAAATGTTGGAATGAGAGGGATGAAAGGAAAAACAAAAACACGGGAACACAAAGACTTACAAGATGGTCATATTCGTATTCAATTCGAGGAAGTCATCTGGAGAGGGATGAAAAAGAAAACAAAAACACGGGAACACAAAGACTTACAATTCGGTCAAGGCAGTGTTCTCGTCGAGGAAGCCGGGTGGAATCGTGCTGATGTCGTTATTGCGCAAATTCCTGAAAGAAAAGAAGTTGGAATGAGACAGATAGAAAAGAAAAACAAGAACACCGGAACACAAAGACTTACAGTTGGGTCAAGGCAGTGTTATTAGCGAGGAAGCCGGGTGGAATCGTGCTAATCTGATTTTCGTGCAAAGACCTAAAAGAAAAAAGGTCAGAATGAGATGGATGAAAAGAAAAACAAGAACACAGGAACACAGAGACTTACAAATAGGTCAATTTAGTGTTCAATTTGAGGAAGCCGGGTGGAATCGTGCTGATGTCGTTATCGTGTAAATACCTAAGAAAATAAGTTGGAATGAGAGGGATGAAAAGAAAAACACGAACACGGGAACACAGAGACTTACAAAATGATCAAATCCGTGTTGTTGTCAAAGGCGTTGGCATTCACAGATGTTATTCCAATGTCGTTTAAAAAGATATTCGTAAGATCCGAACCACTGCATGTAATAAGTGTTTTGTTTTCATTATCAACACCCTCGCACGTGCAGGGACTATTACTCTTGCACGCTTCAGGCTGTGCCCCAACACAACAAGTCAACGCAACCACTGTTAGGAAAAAGACAAGAAACTTCATTGTGTTGATTGTCTGATACTAGCCGCTGCGTGGGTATGGTTTATAATGCATGCAGGATTGGAGGGTATTTTATTTATTTTTTATTTTTATTTATTTTTTATTTTTATTTCTTGTACGCTTGAAGGCGCCTTTGAAAAAACTGGGAGGGACGCAAATCTTCTATATCGGCACTTGCAGATTCTGCGCATTGCTGGCACGTAGAAGCTGTGTACGGACAAAGACCCTTTGCCATAAACATTTTGCAGCGGTTGGGCGCGATAGGTTTTTTCTGGTAGCCTTTGTAAGCTGAGCTGACTTCATTTCTGTTTCTTGCGTTGTCGGGATAGTGTGCCATGAGATTATTAAGGGACCATCCCATTTCCACGGCTAGTTCGGCCAGTTGCCATCTTGCGTAATGTTTCAGCGGCTGAGTAGCCAACAAGGTGCGAATGCAGGGCGGCGCACTCTGATGCACGACAGGAAAAAGTAAACTTGCACTTGATTCTTCGAAAATAGAAGTTGCGCGTTTTTTAAATTTCACGGTTTCCATAAATTCATCTAAGGGAAGATTGTCGCCGAGGGGCAGCAGCGATGCTAATAAACGCAAAGCAAAGCGTTTCCAATCGGAGACAAACATGTGCCGCGCGACGGCTTTAAAATGTTTTATGCCAACATAGGTATGGCCGCGGTAGAAAGGGACTTTGTGGCCCGTGCGTAAAAGCGGGCTCAGGTATTCAGGCACGGGAACTTTTACGAGCATAGTTTCAGTGACATAGTCCAAGTATGGAAAATCATTGACTTCAGATTTGTAGGCAATGGAAAATTTCCAGGCGTAATTATAGTTTGACCGAAAATATGCGTCGGCTTCTTTGTTAATGATATCGTCGAATTCGTGTAAATAATTAGGCGAATCTGCACGCCGGTCAACACAGGCCAGTATGCTGAACATGACGCCAATCATGGCCATATTAGTGCGCCCTGAACAAAAGGATGTGGCAGTATCGTTTTTTAAGGCGTCTAATCGTGCCATAGTCAGGTCGGCCCAGAAATCGATATTTGAGCATTTCTGATCTTTTAATAGTTGCGGTCTGTCCCACAGCAACCGCGCATCGAGTTGCGGATTGATCGTGTAATGAGCATATCGGGCATTATGCAGTAAAAGATCAGGCCCAATTTCAGCACGTTTTAGGCGCCATGCGTGGACGAGTTTTTCGCGGTTAATGTAAATACGTTCCTGCGGCCATGATTCACTGCCCACTCTTTTCCGCGAAAAAACAAATTTTGATTGCCACGAATAAAAAATTCCAGCCAGCACCCCCTTTTCGAAAATTGGAATATAGGTTGGCCTGCAATCGCCTATGTAGGCGCAAAAGCTGTCATCTTTATCGAGTTCTTTTAAAATAAGATAATGCAGAGATCGTGGCAGCTGTTTTCTTTCTGCTGGAATCATGCCCCTACGCGTAAAATGGTCACAGCGTAAGTTTGCGTGTCGTCCTCTTGAAGGACAGCAAGAAGGACGCCGTGAATACGGAAACGAAATTTGTAAATATCAGTGCATAACTTGACGCGCTTATAGAATAGCCTAGCCAGGTAGCAGCGCTAATGACCCACAAAAAAAGAGACAGGGTACTGAAATCATCAACTTTGCCGGAATCGTGGGTGTGGACAATCTGTGGAATGTTGGTTAAAATGCCGCAAATAGAAGCAGAAAAGGCAATGTAGTTTAACCACGTGGACGCATTTTTGTCCATGAGCCATTCCATCCGTAATAGAAAAACAATCTCGACTAGAAATCCAAACACAACAAAAGATAGCCAGCCCACGCGCGTACTGAGTTTGATGTTGTCGTTATATATTTCGTCCACAACGCTCAGCAAACTTCCTAGTAAAAATAATATTATCGTTGCAAGTTCGTAATCGACTTGCGGCAGAAATAAAATACTGCCGACTGCAAAACATAGATAAATTAAAATTTCCAAATACTTTTGCCGCAAGGTAAAGTGCGTGTAGGACGAAATCAATAGAAGAACAATACTGCCGCAGATAAAACAGATAGCGCCTCCATCAGAATCAATCCACAAAAGCAGTGATCCAATTAGAAAAAGAAAATTTCCTACAAGAACAAACGCGCTCGTCTTTAATTTATCGCGCCAAAATAAGAATCCGTGTGTAGTGAAATAAATCAGACTGCCAAAAAAGAAAAAGGCGATTGACAGTTTGTCAAATCGGACACTATCAAAAAGCGCAACTGATCCATATAAATAAAACAGGGACGCAATTATTGTGAAAGAATATTGGTCGATCATTGTGGTGTTCTAACTCTATAATCAACTTTAAAATCCGTGTCCTTTTATAATCTGTTACTTTCAAAATTGGGAAATACGGGCAAAATCACAAAGACTGAGAAAGGTGTTATAAGCCATTTACTTTAACCCTGAATATATTACAAACAAATAAAAAATGCACGGACTGTCTGGTTTGCTAAAAGCGCCTCCCGTGACACCAGGAAGCAAGCTCATGGGAGTGAATGGCCCATCAGAAATTCCGCAGGCTGTGAAGGAGTATTTCCAAAGTCATTGTTCAGCACAACAGTGGCATATGACTGTGGACGCATATAATGCATTAAACCATGTCTTGAACCCTAGAGGAAAAAATGCGCTTTCTATGCTTCTTAAAAAGACACCAACACAAATGCAACATCTCAAAGGTCATTATCTATCTTGTAGTAACATGACCAGCTTTGTAAATAATTTAACGTCGGATTATTTCGACACGACAATGTTAAAAAACACCGACGCGGTTAAAAAATTAAAATCGGCACTGATGCAAAATTAAATAGTTATTAAAAATTAGCTATTGGGTAGTTTTGTATATTTGAGATACAACGATAAGAATAAATATTTAGATCTAATTGTTTTTTAAATTTAAGTTTCAATGGCGTCTTTCTTGCTTTTTTTAAGTTTGTGTTTTTTGGGGGGTTGTACTGCTCAAGTAAATCAAACATGGGATGATTACACAGACGGGACAGAATGCTACTTTTGGCCTGCTCCAAGAGTGGGTATACTTAGTTTTGACCCATTCAATGATTTGAGCGGGTACCTGTCACGAGCAGCTTGCAGCACAATTATAATTATTCATTGTAATATAGGATGTAACCCACCATCAATCCCTTGCAATACAACGCCGGCTCCTTGCTCCACCGGGGATACGATAATAAGTATTGACACACCCTATGTAATTGCTACGAATCGGCCTAATTTGATGATAAAAGGAGCTTTAGACAATGGGGTTAGTCCAACA
>JGI20160J14292_10001232_pt1 | contig 21496 bp, 29 predicted proteins | sample COG_10_FD_14292 | JGI IMG/M metagenome (IMG submission 14292) | reverse complement strand
GAGATTATCGAACCCATTCATCTTCATTATATTGTCGATATCGATGTCCGGATCGTGCCGATAGAGGTGCATACAAGTCGCCTGTAGGAAATTGCGGTGGAACATCTTTTGCATCTTCGACCTTTCCCAGTTCTTGTAGGTCTTCGGAACGTAATCTAGTAGTTGTTTCAGTTTCAGCATGAGTTTATCTCCTTGTGCGGACTGCTTCTTTTTAGTACCGGTTGTGATAGCACCGATGCAAGTTTGCGGTTGTCGGCATTCTAGTGCAATAAGCTTTTCTTCTTCATAAAACGCGTATGCTGCCGCAATGTAAGATCGAAATGATAGTGGTCTTGCGTCTAGCTTGTGCTTGACTCGTTTTCGGGGTTCATCGTCTACCTCGTCGAATGTTCGCTTCTCGCTCATTTTCTGGTATATAAATAACTATATATACTAGCAAATGCAATACCCCCGTTTTTTTATTCGAACCTCTATTGGTTTACGCCAAATCGTAGCCTGTGAACGCAAGACGTGCATGTGTTATCATGCTCTGGACATAAGTCCAAATAGAAAGTTGCACGCGACGTTGCCTCTTGAAGACTGGATAGAGTATTTAAAATGCAACACGAGTCAAACCCCTGTTGAAAAGGACCCTATAAATAAGTAAACGGATGTTACATAATGTCAGTAGTACGTCAGGATCCAGACCTTATTGACGCGTTTAATGAACTAGAAGCAAAGGTATTGTGTCTCCAGGAAGAACAGAAAACTCTCCGAAGAAGACTTATAGTATTAGAGAAAATAGCAAAAAAGCACGGCGTCAATATTGACAATGTAGAAACTTTAGACGTGGACACTTGTAGGATAGTATAAATAGTAATTATGTACATAAAAATGGAGATTTATTTCGAACGTCATGTTGATGGTGATACAGTACCATTGATTAAGGCTTCTGAATGCCGACGGAAAATGTTACAGAACGAGACGTTAAAGCATGGAGTGGAATATTACGAACGACTTGAAACAATTATCAAAGAGAACAACCCGCTCCATGAAACACCGCTCTTCATATGGGATGAGCATTGTAGTTCCTGTTGGAAGTTTGAACAGTTGCATGTGTTGTCACGTCTGGCAAAATGGTCATGGGGGTTGGCAAAGGAAAAGCAACCCATAGAGGCAAAGACTTACTACCAATCCGCCGTTTCATATTGCATGCAATCGATCGAAATATTGGACGGATACAAGTGGATCGACAGCGACATTGTTTCGGCTCAAATTATGCAATTGCGGTATCAACTTGCTACAGCTCTCACGTACGCTAGCGAATACTACTACAACATGTATACATTTAAAGAAAACTTACCAGCCATTAAAAAATCGTACCAAATGTTGGAGCTTGCGAAAGGGTTGTGGAAGAAAGATTTACCGATATACGACACGATTGATATGAAGAAAGCACTATGTTTGCGCCAGTTGGCTCATACGTTAGACGACGACAAATGCGGAGAACGTGTAGCTCTGCTTCAGATTGCAAACGAATTACATAGTGACGAACAGATTTTACAGGACATGAATTTGTGGAAACAGCAGAACGATTCAGTGTATTTTAATAAAGTGGAAACCGACCATTCTATTTCTTTGATTTCTCTTGAAGATTCTTTTCAAAATCTTTTGCAAATTTCCTCGCAAGCTGAAGGTACAAGTTAGCGTCCGGCACATCGTAGTTTTGAGCTAGATATATCCCGATTCCAATACCTAAAAGAACGCGTAGCATTTATCAAACGCATAAAGTAATTTATAGTTAAAACAATTTTTTTCGTGTATTTTCTGATTTTTTAATTATCAATATGTCCGCGTGCCCTATATGCTACATCGAGACGTATAGTATATTCACCAACGTTTGCAATCATTCCTGGTGCAAATCCTGTCACAATAGAATGCTCAATATAAAGCATACTACGTGTCCTTTGTGTAGAGAAGATATTATTTTACCTACAAAGTATCGTTCGCGACACAACTTCTATATTGATTGGTTGCTCAGCGGAGGAGAACCAGTCATGCGTTGGAGACCCAAGAGGTACCGCAGAGGATATTTTAACCAGTATAAATATTAAGATATGCTAGAGAAATATGAGGTATTTCATGTATAGTTTTGGTACCTGTTTGACCATAGCGTCCATAATTTTATTTATTTTTATACCTAGGGATAGGCGGTTTGATCTGTCGTTTTTCTTGCTATGGACACTTGTCTCCATAAGCTTACTGTATGACCTTAGAAGTGAATATTACAGGAGAGATAGGATTAATAGGAACTTGAATACCAGAAGCAAAAGCATGATTATTGCATAATTCGTTATATATACAAGGTGTCTTAATCAATATGGGGTGCAAAGTATCGATACAAGTTCATCCGCTCCCACCCCCATCCAATAATCCACAAGATCCACAGGTACCGCCGGATCCACCGGATAAGGACCCTGAGGAGCCCAAAACGCCGGACGAGTGGGTAGACATCTATGGTCCGGATTATAAAACAGAAATTGAGGTATAAAGGTAACATGTTTGCTACCCAAATGGGAAACACAATTACAATGAATATCGGAAACAGTGGCGCGGTTTTACCAATGTCTGACGCATCCGGTGGTGGTGGTGGAACAAATGTAAGCGTCGGAGCACCTCCAGAGGAAGAGGAGGAAGAAGTAGGTTGTTTGGAGAAATTGGGGTGTATGTTGTGCGGCGGTTGAGTATAAATATAAAATGTAAATAAAGAAATGTCATTTACTGTATCGTTTACCGAAGACGATGAAGATTACCGTGTAAATTTAGAACCTTTAGTGATGAGTAATTTTGCCAGTCACATGATGCAAGCTGTTTCGGGCAACAATACAATGCGTAGCGCGGTGGTACGAAACGAGAGCCCGGATGTTTTATCGAGAATGTTGGACGGAATGTTTCGACCGGCGGGGCGACCAAGCCAAGAGGTCAAAGTACCAACATTTAAGTGTGAGGCTGATCTCGGGGAATGTTCCATCTGTTTTGACACTATTCGCAAAGGTCAAATGATGTGCAGGTTACCATGCAAGAATGAGGTGAGTCATGCGTTTCATAAAAAATGTATAGAACCATGGTTGAAAACGAACAACACCTGTCCGAACTGTAGGAGTTTAATAAGATAATTACTTAAATCGCTCCTCTCTACCCGGCAAACTGGCAAGAACAAACATACTAATGATAGTGGTCAATGAGGCTAATAGTACAGCGATAAATACTATACGCTTCGTTTCGTACCCGGATACTTTATACCTTGTACCAGTCTGTAATTCCAATATCTCCGCCGCATAATCGTTGACAAATTTCTGTTCTGGGTCCATGATATCCCTGTAAGATTTGAAGCTATTGTAGCAGGGGATGTTGCGTATCTGGTACTTCATGTCGCTTACATAGTATTTCCCCCAATGCGAAGTGCCCCCGTACAGTAATACCGTCTGTTCCAGGTCCAAATGAAACTCTTCTAAAGAAGGCTGGCTTTGAAGATCATAGACATCTACGACACACGATTCCTGTCTCGCAAACGTCATGCATGTTGTATTATGTTGAGCATTTAAGTACCGAACCAACAGTGTACTAACGGCGTGATTCTTTGCATCGATGGATCGTATGAACGCACTACAGTTCTCAAATGGAATCGCAAACGCACTGTACATCATTCCATACTCTGGATATTTACTCCACGCCTGTACCATCAAATCTTCTTCTTCGTCGGTATCGGCAATGTCTAAGAGAGGAAATTCAGTAAGAGACGGGAACAAGACAGAAACAGGCACCACTATGCTATCCCATAACATGGACACGAAACTGTTGTCACGTATGGTAAAAACAGACGAGTCTGGTCCAAGGATAGTGATGTGTTTGAGCAGTGCCCGTTCTCGCTGATTATAATTTGTTTCTATTATTCCAGCATCCGCGGTCGGTAGCATTTGAATGGCTTCGTCGAGCGTTACTTTGTGTTTGCTTATCTTAACCCTACTATTGGGGTAGGTATTAATGGTCATGGAAGTAATGACTCCCAATAATCCAAGGTGGGACCTCCAGTAATACAAATCATTCGTCTCGAACACGGTTCCGTTTGCCAGTACAGCAGTAATTTCGATAACATCCTCCGCAAAGGAATAGAAGGTAAGTCCATGATGTGAGGTGGAGAACGCTCCAGCCAATGACTGGTCTTGAATACTACCAAAACCGTGTACTATACTATCATCCAGGTTTGCATTTAGCTCTTGAATAGTAGAGCCAGCCTGGACCGTGACAGACGTTTCGTTAGTGTACAATACTCGTTTCATGTGTCGCATCGTGAGCAGCGTTTCGTTGGTACATACTAACGGTGAAAACGAGTGACCTCCTCCGACAACCCTGACCTTGTAGCTGCTTTTCACAATGTCTTGAACCTCTTCGACGGTCCGCGGCTCGTAAATATATTTTGGTTTGCACTCGATCGTATCCCCCCAATTTCGTACGGTATCTCCTTGAATCGGATCTCTGTTGACGGACAGGGCTGTAAACGCGGGTCCATCGTACAGCGGATTGAACACGGCGTAGGAAAAGTAAGGTAGAACAGTAGCAGCACATATGACCGTAAGGTGAATGTAATCGTACTTCTTTTTGTGACGAATACATGCGTATACTCCTATGAAAACTATGGTGACCACGATTACGAGTAAAGCCTGGTAGATATGGTACATTGATAATTGCATTGGACAGTATTTAAATAGTTTCTTTTTTATTTAAAATGACCACTGTAACGCCAAAGTGTCCGGTTTGTCAAAACCGTTATTCTACAACTGTAAAACCGATGACCATGCATCCATGCAATCATGGATGTTGTGAAGACTGTATTATAGCTTACCGAGACAATAGCCAGGAAGACATAAAGTGCCCCATTTGTAGGGAGGTCGTCATTGAAGAAAAGCCTAATTATGATCTGATAGAGATGCTTCCAGATCCACGCACTCAAGGCTACTGGGGCAAGAAGTTAATGGAATGCTACGATCGCACGGGCGTGACTGTGTACATACATGAGGAAGTAGAGTTGTTTGCAAAGCCGATTTTATCACGTGTTGCGAACCATAGTCATTTGCAAAAGATGAAAAAGCCATGGACACAGGAGGACAGGAAATTATTGTCCACCATAAAGGATAACTTCCGTGAATGTATTATTTTTTCCGAATGTAACTTTGACCAATCCACGAAATGGTTACAGGTAATGGACTTTCCAAAACCTATAGAAAACTATCTAATGTCTCAAATCATGACCCTGTTCGAAATGAAAGATTTTCTCGCTCCCATGGAAGCCGAATGGCTGCTTGAATTAATACCATCGACAGTATAAATATGCACTTGTCTTCAATAAACCATGCACGCAAACCCCTGGCTTCTAATAAACATATGCACNTGCTGTATTATGACCACCAGCGTTGTATCTAAGTTGATCACGTTCTCACTGCTCAAAGACGATAACTACGAGGAAGATTTTGATAGAAACGTTAAGGCATTCACACCCTTTGCATTGTTAGAGCTCGTTTCGGCGTTTGTGTTCTCTATTACGGTCAGCGAAGGGGTACTCCCTCTAGTTATACTCGCCATGTGCTGGTTTGTTAGCGGCATTGCTATCTTTTTCAATTACAAAATCGCGTACGAAGGTTCCACGGTGGACAATGAAACCTTTTTACTACGTGCCAATGTCTTGCGCCTGGTCCTGTGGCTGGTCCGTTTTGTGGTCTTATTTGTAATCGCCCTATAAATATATATATTACTTTTATCAAATGTCAGTCCATCGTGCTAATACGACTAAATCTACTATCGCCGACTCTATTATTGACGAGATGAACGACGAGTACAACCCTGATATGGAGGTGTCGTTTCGTGGGTATAAGCATGGAGGGAAAGGTTTTCGATTACAGGTCTTAAATGTCGAAACTATTACAGATTATACATTGTCACTATGGAAGACCATTATAGCCTCAAAAGGATTGACCTCTGAGATTAACACGAACATGGTAAACGGCAAGATTGATATAGACTGTCGAGTACAGCCTGTCACACGCAAGTGTCCTTTGGGGCGAACTTTTTATAGTTTAGTGTATTTAAGTATATTTGTCGGCTCATTATATACACTATGGCATCGCCAATGAGCAAGATTGGAATCACCATGAAACGACACAAAGGATTATCCGACCAAGACAGTAGATTCGTAGAGGAAGTGTGTAAGGTTGTCAGTAGTCTGGATGGTGCATCCAGTATGAAGTTGAAGATAGTATCACGTTTCCCTACTAAGTTTTCATTGACTGTACTGAACCCTCCGGTCATGACCCTTGACGACGTGAATCAAATTAGCATGATGAACGACCGTATCTTAAGCATATCGGTTGACCTGAACGATTCAGCGCTAACCATCGAAGCAAGCAAGTACAGAGAAGACATAAAGCGCAAGCGGAAACGCGTGGCGTACGACGAGTACGACATTCCAGATGACTACGATTTCTCCATGGTCGATAAGATGGACGACAAGCATGTCCGTGGAATACTACGAAACCTACTCGGAATGACATCGATGGAGTTTTCAAGTACAATCAAACCGGATGCGGAGTCGTATACGTTGGATATAGAAGACATTGAGACCTTGAACGTAATGTATATCATAGAAGTTGTGGAGAAGTATAGGGCGTTTGTTACAAGTACAGTGTTTAATTTTGCTAAGAAAAAAATGGTAATGAAGGTTCGGAGGAATGACACTCCAATCCAGCAAATACGTGTCAGAAAGAAGCTAAAACTCATTCGATAGGAGGTACGCCCAGTCCTGGTCGCTCAAGTCACACTTCTCCCCCTTCCACTTATTATTAATATAATTCAATATAGGTACATCGGGCACATCGTCCCGATTTGTTTTGGGCATTATAACAGGCAATTTATGCTTTACCGCTAGCTCCATCCCTTTCTTTATTCTAGATACGAGACCACGACTGCTCTGCTTCCATTCCTTCTTCAGCTCCTTCGATTTAACAGAGGGCTTCAGCCGAAGTATCAACACAGGGTTCCATGATCCAGCAGCTCTTTTGGTGATTCTAGGTCCCCCTGGTTCGATACCGTTGTGCTGATTCAAGCGCTTCAAAAAGTTCTCCGTGCATCCAATGTACGTATGGGTCTTTATATCTTGGCGATGATGACAGATCAGGTACAAATACAGTGGCATTTCCATATGTGATATAATATATATATACTTTATGTGGCGTACATCCAATTAAGCAATACGTACTTACTATCATCCGTCTCGCATGGTTTAAGATATATGTAAAGCATCTTTACCGGAGGATTTCCATCGACAACGAATCGTAAAGTGTCTTTTGTTCCAGCGTCCGCTATGGACATGTCGCTACCCAAATCTTCCTTCACCATCTTTATAATTTCATCGCGATCCACCGGTATCTCATCGTAATAGAGGGGAACTAACATGAGTCGCACGCGTTGGACGACCGGCATCGTGTTGCATATCGGTGGGAGGTCTATTCCATCGACCGTTTTGCCCATTTCGATTGAATCGAAGGGATTCTCTTCCACTTTTGGCGCTAAATATTTAAGAGATAGGTTTTTGGATGATTTACGTGGCGTTTTTCGAATAGACGTTGGTCCACGTGCTGAACGACGCGCCGATGATTCGCCTAGCTGTTTCAGCAACGAACGTACCTGGTTCCGTTGTTCCTCCGATAGGGGTTTAGGCTTTTCACTCATGTTAAAAGTAAACATAAATATATTTATACAGTACAATTAAAAACTGGCTTTCCGAGTCGAACGTTCACCTCATTGTGAAATCCACACAACCATGGTTCTGACATCTCAACTCTATGCGTTCCAAGATATTCCTTTAGGTGACTTCGACACTCTTTGCAAGGGTACAACACACTAAGCGTGTGCATCATCGTGCGAAAGGCATGTTCATATTCGTCGTCACCATGTTTTACTATTTCGTGAAGCAGGTACCACGTGGATGTACCTAGTTTTTCACGGTCTAAATCTTCACATTCGCAATTACAAGTTTCAAACTGACCATGTACGGGTACCCAACCAATTAGTAAAAGTATCAGTACGTAACGAATCATAATAAATGTATGCATGAAGGTATTTATACGTGGATATAAATATATAAATATGGATTGGCACCAACTCAACCATGATTTAGAAGAATTTAACTCGTCTTTGCTTCAGATACAACAGGTCGTTTGGGGTGTGTGTATCCTATGTGGCGCATTGTTATTGATATCCCTGTGCGTATGTGTCTATCATCTCAGGACAGAGGAAAAAATAGACAATTTACTCCTTTACCATGATTTGGAGTCGGGTATAAATATACCTCCGAGTATTGTAAATGAGTCTAAAACAAATTTTCCGGAATAAAACGAACGGAAGAAAGGTACTACGAGCCATGATAACATCGAGACAAGAAGGTGAAAAGTTCAGAGACGAAACGCTATTGAAACTACTCACCTATCATCCAGAAGCAGAAGAAAAAGGCGTTTTGCATCCGTCCGATGTCGAATACCTAGTCGTCCGACCTCATGCTTTGTTTAAGACCGCTACTCTATACTTTAAATCCAAACAAAATACAGAGGAGGATGACATATCAGGTAAAAACTGTGTCTTTAATCTGTTCAACGGTTACAAGCCGCCCAATGAGCGTTCGAAGCTGTCACGTGCTTTCCGCGGAGCTATCTTTGACGGTGCACGACAGCAGTTCCTCTTCGACAATGCCGTACGCATGGACGACGGTAAGTACATTGGCGTTTGTGCGAACTGTAAGAACAACGGCGGTGCGGTGGATCACTACCCTACACCATTTGTCCAGCTTATGAATGAGTTTCTAGACAAAAACACGGTAGATGTGCAGTACAATGGTCACGATTGGGAAGTAAACGATCCAGTGAAGAAAAAGGAGTGGGTCGATTACCACGATAGTAAAGCTTCGTTTAGAATCTTATGTCAACATTGTAATAGCAAATTCGGTACATATAATTATAAACATTAGTATTTTAATTTTTGTGTTTTAAACATCTTTGAGATTGCCATAGTCCCCTCAGCCTTCATCTTGAAGTAGCTAAATAGCTTGTACCTTTTTAAATCATCTTCGTACACCATATTCTCCATTTCCTTTTTCCAATACGCTTTGTCGAGTGGCGTTTCTAAACCATAGTCAGACTCTACAAACCACTGTTTACATAATGCTCCCATCACTACCGGAATAATATCATACAACTCTACCTTTATGTCGGCGTCGGCTAGTGTTTTACTGTAGTCACCGTCGTAGGACAACGTGACTTCAGCCTGTGTCGCTCTATCCTCTTGTTTCGGAATAATACGCTCGTACTTTATTAGCTTCCTTGACCTCCAATAGAAAAATTCACGGATTCCAATGTGGTATGTTTGCCACTCCCGTGTTCGAAACTGTCGTACCCACCTTTCGTCGATGTTAGGGTTGAACTTGAACAGTACGGATATCTTGAGCACCCGCGTATCACCTGGCATGTCTTTTTCCAACGATATCTCTTCCACGTACACAGCACATCCCGCCTTGTAATCGGTAGCTGGTTTAAATTCAAATATTTTCCATAGTATTTCGTCGGGTAGCATTTGACATGCGATACTTAAAATATTATAGTGAAAATATCCAAATACATGTATATAGATATATTTAAAATTTATAAATGACCAAACGCGTCCGGTTTAAGGATGATGTACAAGATTCGTTGGAAAGATATAGTGAAGAGATAAAACAACTTGAATTAAATACCATACGCCTCAGTTTTCTAGAACATAATATGAACCGAGACATGTTTTGTAGAACACTGTTAAACAAGACCGTAGACACATTGTACAGAATACAAGACATTTTAGTAACGAATCGTAGGTTGTTGTACGACTTTATCATTCGTTTGCACACTATCAAACTACATTTACATAAGCTGTTGAAGGATGAGTACAATTTCAATCTGGACATAAAGAACATCGACAAGTGGACCAAGATCAGGACCGATTTCATTTCGGAGAAGATTTTGCTTTTCGAAACGCCTCCATGTCCTCCTCTATTAGATCAATGTGATGATGTACAGAAAGAATGAAATTTGGCACAATCTTCCCAAACGTGTCCGTTTTCATGGATTCCAATACCTCGTTCAAGGATTCCGCGACTTCACTGTCTCTAGAAGGAGCACACAGACGCTTCAGCCAACTATAGACGTAGGTGACCAATTTGTATAGGTCTTCACCCTTGTAGGTATCGCTCTCTAACTGTTGGCGGAAAAGCACAGGGTCTAGATGCTCCGCTATCTCGTCGTGGACGTCTGTTCGCCTAGGTACTAGTTTGCATAATCGAATGACTATTTCACGGTGTAATTTAATTATCCATTCATAGTTTTTATCGTTTAAATTCGTTTCGAGAAGATCTCGGTACGCTTTGTAATACGTCTCTTTTATTTGAGCTTTGTAAGCCATGTGACTAAACTAAACAATGTTTATATATAAGTAATTGCATGTATCCATAAAGATGTGGTTCGTATTCCTGTGTATGTATGTATATATCTTGTGCGTTGCTCAGGCGTGTACATACGTGGGCACCGATATTGACACGGCGTTAACCTACGCGATGGATGCTACCAGGATTGATATGGATGGAGACGGTCAGAAGGATCTTGTCGTTGCCTCAGAGGATAAAATCACGTGGTACAAGAACGATGGCAGTGGATTCGGCTCTAGTAACACTCTATCTACCGACCAGTACACCTATCACATATCTACCGTGGATTTAGACAATGATAATGACCTTGACATTCTCGTAGTGACCGATAGCGACGTAGCTTGGTATGAAAACGACAACGGATTCACGCGTAACACGATTGCTTCCATTCAGGCTTCGGATCCATTCGCAGATGTAGCCGTAGGAGATCTCGATGGAGATGGAGATTTGGACGTTGTAGCGGTGGGTAACAACGTGTGGATATGTACCAATGACGGCTCGAATGGGTTCACCAACGCGGTAAAATTTGGCGGCACTCCGTCGTCGGTTGTACTGACCGATTTCGACGGTGACACGCACCTAGACATTATCGTCGCTTACGAAGGAAATGATGAGGTCGCGTGGTACAAAAACAGCGGTACTGGTACGTTTGGTTCAAAAACAAGGATATTTACAGCCAGTCAGCCCTACAAAATCGTGTTGGCAGACATAGACAACGATGCGGACATGGATTTCGTAGTAGCTTTAAAGGGTTCCAACACGGTCGCATGGTATGAAAATGACAACGGTTACACTCAACGCACTATTTCCAGCACGGTGCGAGGAGCAACCACCGTAGTTGCCACAGACATCGACAGCGACGGACACATCGATGTAGCAGCGCTTTCTTACAACGACAAAGAAGTCGTGTGGTTCAAAAACAATGGAGACTCTACGTTTGGAACCGAAACCTTCATTGCTACCGGAGACGGGCGCGGATACAACCTTCTGGTAGATGGAGATACCTTCATAGCGCCGTACAAATACACGTACTCTGTCAGCAATGCGGATGTCATGATGTATTCATGTGTCAATCAGTGCACCTGCTCCAACGGTGTCACCGGGACGTGTACCACACACGGTGCTGAAATTTGCGTGTCTTGTGACGCCCTGTTCCATTTGGATAACAATACGTGTGTAGCCAATACATGTACGTGCTCCAATGGTGTTCTAGGAACCTGTAATACACACAACACCGAAACATGTGCGTCCTGTAACGCTGGATTTCACTTGGACAATGGCGCATGTGTCGCCAACGTCTGTACGTGTTCCAACGGTGTTCTAGGAACCTGTAATACACACAACGCCGAAACGTGTGCGTCCTGTAACGCACTATTTCATTTGGACAATGGCGCATGTGCCGCCAACGTCTGTACATGTTCCAACGGTGTTCTAGGCACGTGTGTTACTCATAATACTGAAACATGTGCGTCCTGTAACGCTGGGTTTTATTTGGATAACAACGCATGTGTTGCTAATGTCTGTACGTGTGGGAATGGTACGGTGGGTACGTGTAACACGCACAATACCGAAGCATGTGGGTCCTGTAACGCACTATTTCATTTGGACAATGGGTGCAAAGACAATGTATGTACCTGCTCCAACGGTATTTTAGACGCGTGCACCACACACGACACAGAAACCTGTGCATCGTGCAATGATGGGTTTCAACTGAGTAATAAAACGTGCGAAGTGATTCCAGCAGAACCGGAACCGGAACCGGAGGCATCCGAGTTCCCGTGGTTGATTGTTGGGATTAGTGTGGGTGGTGTCCTTGTTGTAGTAGGTATAGTTTTGGCTGTAGTGTGTTCCAATAATGGTTACACGCAATTGCGAGAATCACGTTTTTAGTGAAATAGAGTATATCTAAGGTTTATGTTTAATTATAATGTTTTTATTGTACCTTTTGTATCTATTAATTGGTACGACAATGGCTACTTGTCCAAGTGGTCAGTCGTCAGTAAACGGCGCGTGTACAGACAATATATGTACCTGTACAGGCGGCGATCCTGTTATCGGTAATACTTATGGCTTAATATGTCCTTCTACTGGTACAGAATACTGTCTCATGTGCAACTTTCCATATCAAATGAATGCACAAGGCACGTGTGACCCACCCCCTTGTCAATGCCCGAATGGTACGCCAGGTACAGGCTGTACACAAAATATGCAAACAAAATGCGCTTCCTGTTTGACAGAGTATGATTTAATAAACGACGCTTGCGTGCCAAAACCATGCGTATGTGGCAATGGGACGGTCGCAACGCCGTGTAGTACACCTGGGAACCAGCAATGTGCTTCATGTGATTCAGGGTATTTCGAACAGCCCCTTGGACCAGGACAAAGTCAATGTGATCCAAACGTTTGCTCGTGCATTGGTGGGACGGAGGCGATTGGAGCATCCTGTCCACTTGCAAATTCTCAAATCTGTGCTTCGTGCGATCCTGGACATACACTAGACAATAATTTCTGTCCGTTGAACCAATGCACATGTGCAAACGGCAAAGGAACAGAAGGAACCGCGTGTGCTATAACTGGTACACCGCATTGTTTTAGCTGTGACGACTTCTTTCGTCTGGACAATCAAACTTGTACCGCAAACGTATGTACATGTGCCAATGGAAACGTGACAACGTGTATCACACATAATACAGAGCAGTGTGCTTCGTGCGATGCCCTATTCCATCTGGACAATCAAACTTGCGCCGCAAACGTATGTACATGTTCCAACGGAAACGTGGCAACTTGTAATACCCATGACACAGAGGTATGTGCCTCCTGTAACGCTCTATTCCATTTGGAGAATCAAACTTGTGTCGCAAACGTATGTACCTGTGCCAACGGAAACGTGGGAACTTGTAATACACATAATACGGAGACATGTGCCTCTTGTGACGCTCTATTCCATCTGGAGAACGGCGAATGCAAAGCCAACGTATGCACCTGTGCGAATGGAAACTTGGGAACTTGTAATACACATAATACGGAGACATGTGCCTCTTGTGACGCTCTATTCCATCTGGAGAACGGCGAATGCAAAGCCAATGTATGTACCTGTGCCAACGGAAACGCGGACACGTCATGCAATACCCACAATAGTGAGTGGTGTGCTTCTTGTAACGCCGGTTTCCATGGTCCACTATGCGACCAGAACATTTGTTCTTGTACCGATGGTTCGCCAGAAACTGGGAGCAGCTGTACAGTACACAACAGCCAGCAGTGTGCCACATGTGACGCCCTCTTCCATCTTGACAATCAAGCATGCGTAGTCAATGTCTGTACATGTGCCAACGGAAACGCGGACACGTCATGCAATACCCACGACAGTGAGCAGTGTGTAAATTGTAACGGAGGGTTCCACGGTACACTATGTGAACAGAACATATGCAACTGTCCCAACGGTGCGGTAACAGACGACTGTGTCATACACAACAGCGAATCATGTAAATCATGCGCCAAGTATTATCATAATGCGGGCTCCGACTGTTTGAAAAATACTTGTTCGTGCTCCAATGGTGAGGTGGCAGAAAATTGTGAAGCGGACGGTAAGGAGACATGTTTATCGTGCGATGGTGGGTATTTTTTAATAGATCTATACTGTGCGAAAGAGGAACAATCGTACGCGTGGATATTTATTTTATTGGCTCTTGCAATAGTAGGAGCAATCGTTGGAATTGTCTTTCTTGTCATTGGTCAGAAGCGACGTCCCAGACAAGAGTATAACACGTTAACAGTGGAAGAACCGGAACCGGAACTGGAACCAGAGGTGTAAAAGTAAACCTATATATATAAAATATTTATTTTTAAAATGAGAGACGAGCTTGTACAAATACTTAATCGCTTCGGAATTCTGTTTGTATGGGTTGGCGTATGGAATTTACTATCCATTATTGTACAAAAAGACATTCTCTACAATATAATATTAGCTACCCTTGGCTTCACGATGTGTATCTTAACCAACGAATTTAGTCTCGACAAGCCGCTAAAATACATTGAACTCAGAGAGGTCAAAGCTTCAGAGCCGGAGCTTTAATAATATTATTAGGGTCCAGGCGTTGCAACATCTTCAATGGAGTAAACTCTTCCAGTTCGATATCGTACATGATGTACGTGTACCAGTAATGGAAAATTTGACTTTGAGCAATTTCAAATCGCGCATCTATCCCATCTGGAAATTGCATCTTCAATTGCATAATTCGATTCGTATCCAACTGTTTGTAGTATCCGGCACATATGTCAGTACAAATTTGGTGAAGAAACATTACAATGGAAGTATAGCCTCTCGTTTGTGCTCCTAGATACAACGACAACAAAAGGGTGCACAAATCATGAGAATGGTTTTGACACTTGCGAATTGAGTCGTCCGTACACTGGTCCCAACCAAAGCCACCGCGAAAGGCTTGAAGACTGCTGTTCGTCTGAGGGATAGAGAAACAAGAGAACCCAAAGTCAATAATGTACGCCTTGTTCTTCTCTTTGCAATACATCACATTGTCCGAATGGAAATCACGGTGCGAGAAACTAAATTTGCGCTGGAGCTTGTACAGACCTTTGCACAAGGTAATAAGCGCTGGCTCTAACTCAGAAACCGTCCGTATTGCATTAAACGTAGACCCGTGAATCTTTTCCTGAACCAACAAAATATCATTGCGCTCCAAAGCCTTTCCTTTACTATTATTCAGTATCGCATCTCGTTGATATGTTCTATTAAACGTCTTTACTACAGCGCGCTTCTTGCCCAGCACGATCGTGCGTCTCGTCTCCTTTGCGAAACACAGGGCGTACACCTTAGGCGAATCGATCTCAGGGATGTCGTCCGTGTTTCGGTCCATGAACATGTTGATCAGAGTCTCCACGATCAGCTCTTGTGGGTCCACCTGTTCCAGAAGCTTTACGACGCAGGGCGTGTCCTTGTACTTTGCATCCAACAGAACCAGCGACGTCGCCTCAGCATACGCGGTCTTCTTCCTGATATAAATCTCATTGCGAAACATGCTCCAAATGCTCCATGTATCGTTCAACGAGTCCACCGTGATTACCGGCAACTTATGCATGTTGTTCAGCCCGGTCGAAACCAACAACGAGAACAGGTTTAAGCCCTTCTTGTAGTCCCGGTCTAAAGCAGTCAAGCGGTCTATAAATTTCTTACAGAAACCGTATTCCCATCCGAACACATCTTGCAAGTCCCGGGTTCGAATGTATTTTCCGAGGTTGTCCGCCGGTAAATTAGAACGACGTGGTGGAGTCTTTTTTCGTGTCTGTACCTGCACTGACTTACGGTTCTGAAAGCTAACATTCGATAGTTCCACAGACTGGTTCGAACCATTTGACATTGCTACTCGCACCCAAAACATGCCCTTGTCTTTAAATAAATATATTACCTCTCCGTAGCGTGAGTCTTCTAACTGTACCATATCGCCGTCTCGTACTGGTTCGCCCGTATTGTACGTGGCTCCACCGAAGGACGAAGGCTTCTGTGACATTTAAAAAATATACATGATTACTTATACTAATACTTAGATGTTTTAGGTTACTTAGTAGATACTTACGCGGTGAACTCAAAGTACGGGATTTGCAACGACAAGTTTGGTTTCTTGCGCTTCTTCATCTCTGGACGACACACCACAACAATGTGCTTGCCGAGGTCGCCGCTTACGCCGTACCGTCCGCCCGGAACTTTGTATGCGCGGAACACCAACTGGACCATCAACAACGACCCACGTGGGATGAACTTCACGTCGATCTTTTCCATGTTGCCGCCCTTGTTGATCCAGAACGTCGGTCGGTTCGGTTCGCCCTGGAAACTTTCCAGACGACGGTTCAGGGACAACGCCTCGTGCTCGCCATCGTCGTCCTCGATCGTCTTGATCACAGAGTGTTGCGCGCCCTCTATGAACTCAGTTTCGTTCGGGTATTTCTTTGTCAGGGTCGTCCACGTGTTCTCGTCGTGGTACGCCGCGCCCATCAACGTGTTGCACGTCTTCTTCACGAATTGGATCGCTTCCTGCTGACGCTTCAACATTGCCTCGCGATGTTCCTCCGCGGATGCTGGAAGGTTGTCAGGTATGGTCGGGATCAGTGTCACAGAGAACTTTGCCTTCGACGGGTCGTTGTTCCCGAACTTTCCTAGGTTGCCGTTCTCGCCTAGGTCTGCCCACTTAACCTCCATCGGGGGGAGGGACATCGTAATGTTCCATTCGCGTGTGTCGCCCTTCTTCACCACCTTTGGGTTGTTGTCGCCGCGCTTGTTCTTGTTTATCACAATATCAATGTCCGCCTGGTCGAACTCAGGGGTAGTCGGGAACTCCTCCTTGCCGATGTCCGGACTTTTTTTTTCAACATTTAAATTTGTTCCTTTGTATTTTCCGGATTGCGTCTTTAAACGCTTCAATGCTTCTTCTCGTTTGTTTTCAAATGATCGTTTCATGTTTAACTTGTTTCTGTTTGCTTTAAAGTATCTTTTAATCGGTATTTATACTTTATTTATTATTTTACACGGACTCGTACTCGTACACAGACATCTGCCCGGCGCATAAGGACCGCTAGGGGATCAGGACCTCAAGGACCCTTTAGATAAGGACCTTGCGCGCATCCGTCATCCATTATGTGTCACTTTATAGTATACCTATAATGAACCACTAATTAACTATACGTTTTTTGTATACTGAAGGGCTTTTGTAGTCCTCATTGTGTCCATTGTAAACGCTCTAATGGTGCGACATGCTACCACCCTGTGTCTATGTTTATAGGCTAATTTTTTGTAGTCCCTGCTGACACCGTGCTATTTTCCCCTGCTGTGAACGGCACAAACATAATACATACAATACTATTACGGGCGTATGTCTATGTTATACGGACATAAACGTATACTGTGTCAGCCTAGCTTTTAGCAGGTAAATAGTATTGTCATGATGTGTGGTGTAAAAAGGCTCGTAGTGGTGATGTCTAGTATGGATTGGATACATGTCACAGCGTTCCCGCTAATCAAGCCTGGTAATACTATCACCCTACTAAATTTTAGCCCTCTACTCTTTTCTGGAGAAAGTGTGTTTTATATATTTGACATATATTCGACATGTTACCTATGTTATACATATGTTACATACTATGACATGTATATTATACATAGACATATCATACATAACATAAATATGTTAAAATATATAAAAAAATAAAAAAAAAAAAAATTCTAAATAATAGGTATGCGAGAAAGTTAGTCCATGGGATAGCATTACGCATGGGTAATAGGGAAGGGTGCTATTGCCTGTACAAGGGTTTTCCAACCAATAGCATGAGGGCTGTGACCTGTCTTAAAACAGATCAAATAGCATATGCGCTATCGCCTGTATGCAAAAATGAATCAGACAGCATAGATGCTATTCCATGTGCTAAAAATGAATACACACAGCATGGAGGTCATACAGGAGTCTATCAGGACCTGTTATTCCTATGTATAAAAAAGTGACGTAGTCCCTGGTGTGTAAGGTATACAGGCAGCCATCACTATCTAAAAAAATAATACATTGAAATAGCGGGGCTAATGGTAAATACCTGTATTGAGTACAGGACACAGCAGTGTAGTGCTATTTCTATATACACTACAGCCACACAGCGTTATACCCACTAAGCCCATGCTAGATCGAAATTCCTATCAAACGCACTTTCACTGTACAAAAAACAATAGTCTAAAACCCCATTATAGAGACCCGCTAGACGCTGTGAGAGGTAAAAAAACGCTTGTAGTCTACCCCTATGTAGAGTTGTAATTGTATTTTCGTAATACTATTCCATGTAGTGCAGTATGCAATAGGGAGGAAAAATGGGGGTCGAAATGAGACCATGGGGAATTCGTAACAAAACATCCCTATGTGTGAGTACGTAAAATATGGTATTCTTATTCTCATATTTTCGTAAAATGTCATAAACATGTAACATTTTCTGTAAATTGCCTATCATTTGTACGGATACATGTACATGTTATTTTGTATCAAACAAAAGTAAACTCTTATTTATAAGAAATTAAACTATAAATTCATCTCTGTATGCAATATAATGCGTAAGCCTCGAAACGAAGAACCACGTCGATGTAACAACACGTGTCTTCTGAGCATCGTTGTATTTTTACTATTCGTACAGACGCTATACATGACACTCCCTATCGCGGGCACTGTTTACGTCTATCAGAACAATAAGGAAACATTCAATGCGTTGCACAACTTGCATACTAAGGAAATAATTAGCAATGTAGATAATTTGAAGGACCTTCCAATTAGAGAAGTTGGGAGAAAATCACAGAGAGCTTCGGATATTGTGTTGGAGATTCTTCACGAACTGGTGAAGGGGAACGAGACTATGATCCAGGAGGTACGCCAAGTAGTACATAACGCGTTGGTACCAATAAAAGACGTGGCGGAGCTGTTGAATTCGGATGTCCGGGGGAATGTACAAACTATTTTGCAAAAAGTGCGATTGATACTTGGCACTGTTCATGATCGCGACATACGAGAATCCATACGAATTTTGAAGCAAGCGATGAAGGACTTTGAATCAACATCGCAACAAATAAAGAAGGCAATACATCACGAGAATATCAACCGCACGATGAATTTAGTAGCGGATGCGGATAGAACGATGAAAAAAGTGAATGTCTTGGTGAGTAAGTTTGTTGGATAATTATAAGTATATAATGATACCTTTGTTTTTTAAATGAGAATATTACTTTTACTGTTTTTGCCTTTGGTATTTGGCAAGTATCATAGAACCGATGAACTGTTAACATTAATTCGTCACGAGTGTAAAGTACAAACCGATCTCGCTTGTAGGATGTGCGGTGACATGCTTGTTGTGGACTGGAAAGAACAAAAACCTCGAGATATCGTGTTGACCTTCAATGAGCATGCTCGTGAGAAGATCACCGCCGAGCTGGCGTTGAAATTTATCCAAGAACTGAAGCACACCAATCCAGAGCGTAGAATAACTATTGTACCGATTGTAAACGTCTGGGGCAGAAAACATGTGGAAAACGGTTATAGCTGCCAACGAAAGAACAAAAATGACGTGGATACGAACCGTAACTATCCGCAACGCATGCTTCATCACTACGCGCGAAGCTCTGAAGAGTACGAAGGCAAAAAACCGCTGTCTGAACCAGAGACCCAGTTGGTGAGTAGTTTACTAAAGGATGCGAACCGTTATGTCAATGTACATTCCGGCGAATTTTCAATGTACATGCCGTATGATTCAATTTTGACGCGCCCCCCACACTACGAAGCAATGAAGAAGACTTTGAAGCTGTGGAGTAAACACTGCCCACAATGTGCGGTCGGTCCAGCCGCGATAAAGAGCTTCTACCAAGCATACGGCACGGCGGTAGACTACGCTACAAGCCTAGGCGTGGAGGCGTATACATTTGAGATATACGGCAAGCGAACTTACGATTGTACTTCAATGTTCAATCCACCTGAAGAAGAAATGGACGCGGTTATTCAACAGTGGATGTCAGTAATGAAAAAAGTTGTTCGATAGTGTAGACCAAACCATTCGTATCCACTAAATATTTAACCCATTCCGTGTAAGACCACGGCTGCATGCTATCTATGTAATCTATTTGCCGTAAACAATACATGGTTTCTAGATATACACCTAAGTCTTCTATGCGCTCACCCAGCACGGATTCGCTGTCGTATACATTTTCCTTTGCATCGATTACGGTTTGGTGCTCTTTCCACATTAAAAATACAACTGTATTTCTGATATCCACCTTTCGCACGTTGTTTACCCATCCTGGCGTCTCTATACTATCACCATCTATGTAACGAATAATGATATCAGTATACAATGTTCTACAGTAAGCATATTGGACAAAAAAGTCTTTTACTAGATTCGGATTCCTGGAATTCTGAATCATCGCACGAAGACGCAAGAATTGCTGCTTGAATTCCATTATAGGTATGTACGTCTATATATATAATGGATTTTCAACTATATATAGTGTATTCACATACGATAAAATGATACGCAATCTGTTGAGAAATTACCAAACGCGTGAATTTTACATGTGGTTCGGTACTGTAGAGAAGCCGGACAAACTATATATATCGGATTTCAACCTAACAACATGCCCAGAAAGAAAACATTCGACAACGATAAAATTGGATCCAGAAGAAGCAGTCGAAACCGAACCCAAAAAAGAGACAACTTGAGCGACAGCAAATGGGCGAAGGATAAAGCCGCTGAGATAAGACAAGCCAGACTTGACGCCGAGTACGAAAACCGGAAAGAAAGGCTTAGAAAGGTTGAAAAACGTGACATGCGCAGCGGTTTGATTTGGGACTTGGAACGTGATATTTCTAGCAAGTCAGCTATCGTTAAAACATTCAAACAAATACTTTATACGATTTATACAGAGTGTCCAGCTTGCCTTGTGTCTGGAATGGAGGAAGTAGCTGTTTCCAACCTAGAGGAATGTGCAATCATGTTTAGAGAGATCGCGATATTAGTACATAAGCTTCTGTGCAATAACGAGACCGCGAAAATTCAGCAGTGGGTAAAAAAACTGAACTATATTCTCAACTTTCTGGAACCGCAGCGTATCGCTTAACACTAAAACATTTGCATATCGCTTTACAACAGCTGTATATCCGCACCGGTAACAACAAAACTGAATACAGCGTGCTCAGTAGCATGTAGACAACAACGCCTATGATTATGTAGACTATTAATATAATCCATTCCTCGGCATTATCTAAACTTGTAATTTCCGGTATATCTATTTTCATTTTACAAAATAAGTAGGCTATTTATACTATTATACACCCGTCGCTTCGTGCCAGAGCTTTATGTGTATACACTACTGGTTGTCTAGCTTCCTGTACAATCATCCTAAGCGTAGCCTTACAATTTTCTCCGGTCAACGCGCTA
>JGI20160J14292_10001227_pt1 | contig 21542 bp, 13 predicted proteins | sample COG_10_FD_14292 | JGI IMG/M metagenome (IMG submission 14292) | reverse complement strand
AAGAACACAACGGCTTCGTCCAGACCTGTTGGACGAGGCGTGAATTGTCGTAATATTGCACCCCGATTAATCGGACCTATTTCATCATAAGCGTCATGGATCGTCTTCGTCAAATTTCCCAGCAGCTTGTCCCCGTTCAGGAATGGCCTGAGTTCAATGCTGGTGACACCCTCAAGGTCAGCTACAAGATTAAAGAGGGCTCAAAAGAGCGTACTCAGCTTTTTCAAGGCACTGTTATCCAACGCCGCGGAGAAGGACCAACCGCCACTTTTACAGTGCGCAAAATGGCCTCTGGCGTCGGTGTTGAGCGTGTCTTCCCCATTTCAAGCCCTTTCTTGGAAGCGTTAGAAGTGATGAAGCGTGGTAAGGTTCGCCGTGCGCGCATCTACTACTTGCGCGGCCTGACGGGTAAGTCTGCCCGAATCAAGGAGAAGCGCTCTTTCAAGACCGCGAAATAAGACAACACCGTTGTCTCACTACGAAGCCGGCCCTGTTGCCGGCTTCGTCGTTTACGGCCGCCGCTAAGGCTTATCTTGGTACGAACGAATGGAGCAACCTTTTGATCTTCAAATCATCTGCAGCACACCTGGGGATGTCGCACGTGCCACGCGCGGTGGAGCCACGCGCATAGAGGTTGCCGGTTGCTACACAGCAGGTGGCGTCACGCCCTCTCCCGGCATCATTCGTCACTGCATAGAAGCCACAGACCTCCCAGTCACCGTATCGTTGCGGCCCCGCGAAGGACATCTGGTCTATACGGCCTCAGAACGCGACATCATCCTTCACGATGCAGAATGGAGCTTGGCACAAGGTGCCCGCACAGTGCTGATCGGAGGACTCGATGGGCGACTCAATTTGGACCTGGACCTCATCGAAACCGCCATCAAGCAATTTGGCGGGGAACACATCATGGTCAGCCGGGCCATCGACAGTGTCCGCAAGCCGCATGAGGCCTTTGAACACATCAAGTCATGGCCCATACAATCCTTGGCCTCGAGTGCAGGGGCAGGCAATGCCATCAAGGGCCACGAAAAACTTGTGGGGTGGCAAGCCGAAGCCGACTTTGACATTTTTGCTTCCGGCGCCGTCCTCCCGAGCGGCGCTGCCCGAATGTGGAGCGCAGGACTCTCTTGCTTCCGGGCTTCAGCGCGACACAGCGCTGGTGTGGCCCATGAGGGCCGATGGTTCGAAGGCGAGCTCTACCCCGTAGATGCCCGAAGGGTCGAACACTTGGTAAGGGCCCTCACAAAAGCTGTGGCTGCGGAGGAAGAGGACGACCAGGACTGACCCTGTCCGCCTTTCACTGTATTCTTTTTACAACGCAGCGATGCCGAGGCTCAACCTGCGAGCACTGCAGCAACGCGGTCGCGCACTGCCCGCTCCTGTTGTTCCGCAGCCGCTTCCAATTCGGAACACCGCGCCAGCATCGTTTCTGCAGCGTCCCGGTCTTCTAAGTCAGCTGCATTGACCCGAACGTTCATGACCGCCCCCAGAACAGCTGTGCGGGCGCACAAGGCCCCGACTCCCGCATCCGTGACGCTATTGGGGTTGCCCCGCTCGGCCATCTCAGCCATGATCGCCATAGACTCCAAAGACCGCTCAGCCACCTCCAGTGGTGTTTTCATGGCACCCAATGTGGCCGCCTGAATGGCCGCTTTCCGCGCGGCTTTTTGTGCCTCGTTGCCCTTGGGCATGCCGAAAGCTTCCATGATGGCATCAAACGCCGCCGTGTCCTCATCGACGAGGGCCAGCAATCGCGATTGCAAGGCCATACCCCGTTCGGCCACCTTGCTGAATTCCTCCCATCGACCATCCCAGCCCCGCTTATGGGCACTCAGGTTGGCCACCATGGTACCGAGAGAAACCCCGAGGACACCCGCATAAGCCGCAATGGAACCACCGCCCGGTGCGGGACTCTCACTGGAGGTCTCTTCGGCAAAGCCCGTCAAGGTCATTGCAGCCAATGGGGCCGCATTGCCCAACCCGTCTTCGAGCAGGTATTCAATCACCCGCTTGCGCGCATCAAAGGGCGCCAGGTCATCCAAACCAAGAGACTTGACAGCCACCTTGACTTTCTCTGACTCGCTGATGCCCAGACTGCGCTCCTGCTTCCGCAGATAATGGTCNGCCGCATCCAGGAGGACACGCTTGGGAATCAACCCGACAATCTCACTCCCCGTCACCCGCATTCCGCGTGCGATCGAACGCTCACATGCGGCATCAAAAGCCTCGTGAACCGAGGTCACAGAAATGTTGGTGAGGTTGAGCGACAACTGGGCAATGCCGTATTCCTCGATGTACCATCCAATACCCTTGACACATTTGAGCAGGCCTGGCTCCCTCATGGGCTGCCCTTGAGCGTCGTTGACAATGGGACCGGTCACACCGCCTTCTCGCTTGACGCGCCCATTCTCTCGCAGGTCAAACGCCACTGCATTGGCTCGGCGGGACGATGTGGTGTTCAGGTTGATGTTGTATGCCACCAAAAAATCCCGGGCACCAATGGCCGTGGCTCCCGTCTTGCGGGCACGCTCATTGAATTCTGCAGGGCCAAAGTCCGGCTTCCAAGCAGGGTTGGACAGCTTTTCCAGGCCCTCGTATTCTCCTTTGCGGCAATGGGCCAGGTTTTTGCGCTCTGGGGTCAGGGCCGCATCCTCGTAGAAATAACCGGGAATGCCCAGCTCCTTACCGACACGCTCACCCAATGCATGTGCGGCTGCTTTGCAATCCTCCATGGTCACTCCGACCACGGGAACAAAGGGACAGACATCGGTGGCCCCCATGCGCGGGTGCTCACCTCTGTGCTTGGACATGTCGATCAACTCTGCCGCTTTGGACATCAAGCGAAACGCCGCTTCCACAATGGTCTCGGGTGGCCCCACAAAGGTGATGACGGTGCGATGGGTAGAGTTTCCTGGATCCACATCGAGCAGGCGCACACCTTCGACCGTTTCTACAACGGAAGCAATGGCATCGATCGTGGCACGGTCGCGGCCTTCAGAAATGTTGGGGACACATTCGATCAAACGTAGGGACATGGCTTGGCTTTTTTCGGTCGCCAAACTAATCCGAATTCAGTCACAGACAGTACCCCAAGAGGAAAGCAATTCCAACAAATCTGGCGCGCCTATTTGACCGTCTCCATTGAGGTCGCTGTCACAGGAAACAACACAACTTCCGTCGTCTATAGAAGCCAGAGGATTAAAGTTGTTTGCCTCTGGATTTAGGCACCCTTGCAGGAAACAACTCCCGTCATCCAGCGAAGCTTGCGGATCAAAATTTGCCGCGAACGCATANGTGCATCCTGCAATCACGTCGACCACTTCTACATAAGCCGCTGCCGCATCACTCTCGCACACCAACCCTTGAGATGACACCTCCCAATCGTAAAAGAAGTAGTAATAGTTCTCACCTGCGGCATTGGGTATGGTGGAGCTGGTGATGGTCGCCAATTCACCGATGGAATATGGATAGGACTGCTCACTGCCCACATTGTCGCGCCAGAAGCTCACCTCTGGGGCACTCACCAACAATGCATACCCCTCGCCTTCTTCTATGGAAAACCCCAATTCAATGGTGTTCCATCCCGGAACCACCAACTGGGAGACCTCTATTAAAATTTCTGCCTGAACCGAACGCAACTGGAAGGTGCGCGGACCAGTGGCATCGGCCAATACCTTCACCCGTTCCAAGACGATGTCCTCGTGGGCATCAAAGGTCAAACCATAGGCGTCGGACCCTATGTAACCCCCTGAGGATGCCGTCTCCTTGCCCCCGTTTGCTTGGCGATCGTCACGCAGTCCTGCTGCCTTGACCCACCAGCCGGTACTGCCCCCCAGTGGTGGCGTCGTGTAGGTGGGGCCCTCCTGAATAAATGGCCCGACTTGATCCGTACTTCCTTGCAACAAATCCGCCAAAATATTCGGGCCATAGGGCGCATACCACCGCAAGGGCTCCCCCTCCAATTGAACCGGTTCAAAGGTGTGGGCATCTCCTGCTGCTACGAGGCCGGGGACAACAATGGGAACTGAAGGCGCATCGAACACTTCGATGACCAATGGCTCACTGGTGTCAATGTAACCGCACACGTTGGTGGTGGTGACGGTCAGGGTATCTGAATCGGCGATGAACAAGGTGTCAGCAGCAATACCATTGGACCATAGCACATCTACCTGCGGACCGGGAACCGACAATTGTCGAATGGTCCCCTGACAAAACCGCTCCGCACCATCGGGTGCAATGGTGGGTGGAACAGCCTCCACAACATTCACCGCAACCGCTGGTGACAACACCGAGCAACTCCCAGAAGACAACAGGGCTTGCACCACCCCTTCCTGCGAGATTTCCCTGCCATCAGGATGGTCTGCACCCAAGGTCCAACCCGATGCCGTCCAATCATCGGGAACCGATAGGACGAAGGCCTCGCCTGGACAGAGTTCAGCCATCTCAGGCCAATCCAAATCAGGCGACAACCCTAGACACGGTGTCTCCAATAGCGTGTGGTATTGATCAACCGCGGGATCCACCAAAATGGTCCTCAAGCCGCTGGGCCAAAAAACCTCTACGGAGTCAACCGCGGTGCGGTCACCCAAACCAAAATTGAAGGTCAACGGGCCACAAGAACTGTAACTGTATCCTATGAATGAGGCATCGGTGCGGTGAAAGTCCGGACCTGAGTGCACCACAACCCTCGCCCCTGCAGCGTCCCTGGGAGACACCACGCCCTCCAATTCAAAACCAACCCAATGGTTCACAGTATCTAAGTTGAGAAACAGCTGGCAACCAGGATTGGCAGAAATCAATGTGTTGACCACCAGCAAGTCTTCGGTTCCATTGGCGTCGAAGTCGGCCACCACCGTGGCATACCCACTGTAAGGACTTTCCAAATCGTCCCCTTCGGCGATGTCCGTGAACGTCAAGTCGCCATTGTTGTGGTACAACAGATTGGGATAGGGCGAAAAGAAATATTCGTTGGATACGTANAGNTCGCGTTCGCCATCGTGGTCATGATCGATGAACACCGTACCCCAGCCCATCCCAGGATCCTCCACCCCTGCCGCCTCCGTGATGTTGTCGAAAGGGACCAAAGGCCCCAATTCAGGCTGCGTACCTGGATTCAAGTACAGGTCATTGGGCAGGTTATTCGAAATGTACAGGTCCAGGAAGCCGTCGTGGTTTAAATCGGTTGCATCGACCCCCATTCCTTGGGCCTGTAGATCCAAACCCCACGCTTGAGCCTGGTCCGTAAACAGCCCTGTCCCGTCGTTGATGTAGAGTTTATTGGTCTGATTGGCGTCGTGCGTCAGATAAAGGTCCAGGTCTCCGTCGTTCTCAATATCCAGAAAGAGCGCCCCCATCCCAATCAGGTCGTCGGTGGCCCCAGAGGCATAGTAACCATCGGTGAATCCACCTTCTCCGTCCGAAAGCCAGAACGCATTCGGCTCGTTCATATTGACGATGTACAGGTCGAGCCAACCGTCCATATTGATGTCCGCCGCATGGGCACCTCGGCATTGCGACTCTTGACCCAGCCCGAGTTCATCGGTCACATCGGTAAAGGTCCCGCCCCCGTCGTTGCGCCAGAAATGGTTGAAATCTCCCGTGTTACAACTCAGCAAATCGGGATCTCCATCGTTGTCGTAATCGAAGAAGAGCGTGGCCATGGTAAAGCCATCGTCTTCAACCCCGGCAACCACTGGAACAAAAGTCGCATTGCCTTCGTTGCGGTACAGCGTATTGGGGGCCAAACGGCTGCCGACGTAAACGTCCAAATCACCATCGAGGTCATAATCGGCAACGGAAGCACTGTGATTTAAGTAACTCCCCAACAACCCTGCCGTTTCAGAATGGTTCTCGAATAAAGGAGTCTGCGCCCACGCTGCACCCGCCCAAAAGGCCGAGCACAGCATCAACATCAAGGGGCGGCTAGTTTGGATCACGTTGGGCTGTCTGGGTCCGATGCGACAAAAAGTCAACCTTCAAGATACAAAGGGTTCAATCCACCCAATGTCCACGCAGCAAAACACGTTCGGCAATGGGGTCTCCAAAGGCATAAAGCGCCTCGTCTACTGTGCCGAGGGGTCGCGTCACCATGAGACTCGCCTCTTGACCAACACCCAAGCCACCCACTTCTGTTTCTATGCCCAATGCAGCTGCACCATTGGTCGTGGCCGCAGCCAATGCTTCGATGGGTTCTAACCCCATGCGCACAGAGCCCAGAGCGGCCGCCAGGTGCATGTTCCCCGATGGAGCAGAACCTGGGTTGAAGTCCGTAGCGATGGCCAGTGCGCATCCAGCGTCTACCAAGGTTCGTCCTTGGGTAAATGGCAAATCCAAAAACAGCGAACACAAGGGCAGCGCCACCGGAATGGTATCCCCTGTGGCGAGTTCTGCCACATCCTCTGCGCGCAGCACTTCCAAGTGATCGACACTCATCGCGCCGTATTCTACGCACAACGCCACCCCCCCACTTGCTTTGAATTGGTTGACGTGCACCTTGGCCGGAAGTCCCCTCAGCTGGGCTGCTTCGAGCAAGGTCCGGGTCTCGTCGAGTCCAAAGTAGCCGTCCTCACAAAAGATGTCGACGTGATCGGCCAGGTCCTCATTTACCACCGCTGGCAACACTTCTTTCACCATGTAATTCGTGTAAGCAGCGGGGCCATCCCAGCCCTCGGGCACTGCATGGCAACCGAGAAAGGTGGTTTTGACCGGGATCCGATCCAATGCGCCCAGCCTGCGGGCCACCCTCAACATCTTGAGTTCGCTTTCAAGGTCCAGTCCGTAACCAGATTTAATCTCGATGGCCCCGGTGCCCATGCGCATGAGCCGCTCCATTCGCTCAAGAGAAACCGCAAATAAGTCGTCCTCTGACATGGCCCTCAACGCCTTGGCGCTGTTCAAAATGCCTCCTCCCTTGGCCGCAATCTCTTGGTAGCTCAGCCCACGAATCCGGTCGACAAATTCACCTTCTCGCGCGGCAGCATGCACCAAGTGAGTGTGGCTGTCTACCCAAGCGGGAAGCACGCAACGGCCCGCCGCTTCCAGCACTTCCAAACCATTCCAATCGGCAATCCCCGGGAAATCCGCCATGGCGCCTCCATCGATGACGCGCCCATCTTCCAAAGCCAACCACCCATCTTGAATCACCGGAAGTTGGCGCATGTCCGCCCCCGAAAGTTTGCCCGGCGCCTTGGCGCCGAATCCAACCAGGTGGCCGATGTCCTTGATGAGGATGCGGCCAGAAGCAAATCCACTTTCCATGCGCCCCAAGTTCGCACATCAAGCGCGACCAACCGCCCCGTACCTTTGTACCATGCCCGGCAACACCATCGGAGAGCGGTTTCAGCTCACCACCTTTGGAGAATCACACGGCCCCGCCCTTGGCGGTGTCCTCGACGGCGTGCCCGCTGGGGTCAGCATCAACCTCGAACGGCTGCAAGCAGAACTTCAGCGGCGGCGACCAGGACAATCCAACCTGACCACCGCGCGGAAGGAGTCCGACCAAGTGACATTGCTCTCTGGAGTATTTGAAGGCCGCACTACAGGCACCCCCATTGGATTCACCATCCCCAACCGTGACGCCAAACCAGGAGACTACAGTCACCTCGAAGGCCAATACCGTCCAAGCCACGCCGACTACACCTACGACGCCAAATACGGCGTTCGCGACCACCGCGGTGGCGGACGCTCAAGCGCCAGAGAAACAGCTGCCCGTGTGGTGGCAGGTGCCATAGCTCGGCAGTTTTTGGAACAACTCTACCCTCAGGGTCCAGCTCCTGCTGTGGGGGCCTACGTTGAGCGCGTCCAAGACATTGCCATGCCAACGCCACCGGCATTCTACCCCACAGAAGCGGTTGATGCCCATGCAGTGCGCTGTCCCGATGCAGAAACTGCGCGCCGCATGGAAGCGCGCATTCTGGACGTCAAGAAATCTGGAGACACAGTGGGAGGCAGCATTGTCGTTGTGGCACAAAACGTTCCCCCGGGATGGGGTGAACCCGTATTTGACAAGCTGCACGCCGACCTCGCCAAAGCGCTGTGGAGCCTTCCTGCAGTCAAAGGTCTAGAGCTCGGAAGCGGGTTCAGTGGCACCTTGATGAAGGGCTCAGAACACAACGACACCTTCACGGGGAAAACCGGCAGCATTCGCACCACCACCAACCACAGCGGAGGCATTCAAGGCGGCATCAGCAATGGCGAAGACATTGTCTTGCGCTTAGGGTTTAAACCCGTCGCCACCTTGTTGACCGATCAAGCCACTGTCAACCAAGCGGGTGAAGACATCACCTTGAGCGGACGCGGACGGCACGACCCGTGCGTCTTGCCCCGCGCCGTTCCTATGGTGGAAGCCATGGTTTTGTTGGTCTTGGCCGACCATGCGTTGCGACAGCGGAGCGCCCGGCTCTGAACATTAGATTGCGGCCTCGAACGGAACGCAACACCAACCTCTACAACGCATGCGCCTCGCCCTGCACTGGCAAGTTCTCATCGGCCTCGCTGTCGGTGTCATTTACGCCTGGATGTCCATCACTTTTGGGTGGAATGACTTTACCGTGGACTACATCAAGCCCTTTGGCGACATTTTCATTAATGTCCTGAAGCTCATTGCAGTACCCCTCGTCTTATTCAGCATTATGTCAGGTGTAGCGAGCCTGGGTGACCCCGCCAAATTGGGCCGGCTTGGCGTCAAGACGATCGTGACCTATCTCCTCACGACCATGACGGCGGTGATTGTTGGTTTGGTGTTGGTCAACCTCTTGCAACCTGGAGCGCGTGTCTCGGATGACCTGCTTGAATCCAACCGCATACGGTATGAGCTGTGGCGCGATGCGAACGGCATTCAGGTACTTGACGACATCAACCTGCGCAACGACCCTGCACTTACAGGCAAGGTTGAACAAATCACGCAGGAGCAAGTCTCCATGAACGATTGGGTCACCGACAAGCTCAACAAAGCCGAGCGCACCAAATCTTCCGGCCCCTTGCAGCCACTGGTCGACGTGGTACCAACGAACATATTTAAATCGTTGGCCGACATGTCCATGCTGCAAATCATCTTCTTTGCAGTCTTCTTTGGGGTCGTTTTGGTGGGCATGCCCAAAGACCAAGCAGCCCCCTTGATGCGCGCCATAGACAGCCTCAACGAAGTCTTTGTGCGCATGGTATGGGTGGTCATGAAGGCCATGCCCATTTTCGTTTTTGCCCTGATGGCNGGACAAATTGTGAACGCCGCTGGCAGTGATCCCGAAATGTTCCGTCAGCTGCTGGAATACCTGCTGCAATACAGCATCGTGGTTGTGCTGGGCTTGGCCTTTATGGTGTTCATTTTCTATCCCTCTTTGGTCGCCTTACTCATCAAGCCTATGGGATTCAAGGCCTTTTTGGCCGGCATGCGGGACGCCCAAATCACGGCTTTCTCCACCTCGAGCTCTGTGGCGACATTGCCCGTCACGATGGATTGCGTGCGCAACAACATCGGCGTTTCGGAGCGGACGACCAGTTTTGTCCTGCCCATCGGCGCTACCGTCAACATGGACGGAACCTCTCTTTATCAGGCAGTTGCAGTCGTCTCGCTCGCCCAATTTCACATGGTCGACCTGAGCTTGGCCCAGCAAGCGGTCATTGTGATCACCGCTACACTCGCCTCCATTGGTGCGGCCGCAGTTCCGAGTGCAGGACTGGTCTTGATGATCATCGTTTTGGAGAGCGTGGGACTCAATCCTGCTTGGATCGCCCTGATTTTCCCGGTAGACCGCATTCTGGATATGTGCAGGACGGTGGTCAACGTAACCGGTGATGGCGCTGTTTCCACCATCATCGCCCACAGCGAAAACGAACTCGAAGTCCCCACACAGTCCGCATGACCTCAACTTGCCGAATGGCCGGTATACTGCTGACCACAGGCTTTTTTGCCAGTGTGTCTTCCCTTTCCCTCGCACAAGATGACAATCCCTGTGCGCCTGAATTGGATGCCAAAACCATCAAGCTCATCGAAAAAGGCACGGACAAAAGGAAGTACGATGCCGACAAACGGCTAGGGTATCTGGAGGACGCCATAGAGGCCGATGAAGCCGCCATCACGGCGAGGTTTGAATTGGGCCTGCTGTTGTTTAGTCAAAGCCGAAGGAAAGGAAACGGCTTTGGAGAAGCCCGGTCGCAAATGCTCAGCGTCCATGAAGCCTGTCCCGACTATGATGCAGAAGTTCCCTACACCTTGGGCAGCATCGCCTATTCAGAAGGCCGCTATGAAGCTGCACTGGAGTGGTTTGACCGCTTTATCCGGTGGGAGTACTTCACCGGGAAACCCCTGTTTCCACGGTCCGTTCGCCGGCTCGAGGACGTGAAGAAAAACCTGCCCGAAATTGAGTTCCGCGTAGAGTACAATGCGCACACCGACAGCCCACCACCGCAAGTTTTAGAGTCCGTGGCCACGCGGGATCAAGAGTACCTGCCTGCGTTGTCAGCTGATGGCACACTGTTGTTTTTTACCCGTGCGGGTGAGCGCAAGGCCAAGGGCGATTTGGTGAGCAAGCCCTTTGAGAAATTCACCTGGGCAAGGCGCACCGGACCTTCCGTCGCCTTTGACAATGGCTCCGCCATGGAAGAGCCTTTTAACCGGACTTCAGGCTATGGAGGAGCCTCGATTTCTGTCGACAACCGCTCTCTGTTTCTCGCCGTCAAAACGCCTGTCCCGGGCCACCCGGAAAACATTGACCTGTTCTCCGCCCGCTATTCGTTGCTGGAGGACACCGGCGAGGAGACGGTCTACCTATGGAATGAACCACAAGCCTTAGACGCCCTGAACACACCCGATGGATGGGAGTCCCAACCCGCCGTCAGTCCCGATGGCAGGTGGCTGTATTTTGCTGCAGTGCGGCCTGGAACCACCACCGATGCCCAGGGCAACCCCACCATTGACATTCTCGTGAGCCCCCTGCAGGAAGACGGCAGTTGGGGAGCCGCTTCGGTCCTGCCACCTCCCATTAACACGGCATTCAGCGACAAGGCCCCCTACCTCCATCCCGATGGACGCACCCTTTATTTTGCCTCCAACCGCATTCCTGGAGGCGGAGGCTATGACATCTGGGTCAGCCGACTCGACAGCGCGGCATCGCCCACTGCAGCTGATGCATGGTCCAAGCCTGTCAATGTGGGCAGCCCCCTCAATACCGCAGGAGACGAGCATGGACTGGTGACTTCGGCAGATGGCCGAACCGCGTATTTTTCCAGCCGGCGCCAGGGCACAAGTGGACTGGACATCATGACGTGGACCCTGCCAGAGCCACTGAGGGCCCGGGCCTCGGTCGTGGTAAAAGGGAAACTCAACATCAGCGATGAATTGTCCGACACCCCCATCAACTTGGAGCTGCGCTACGCTCAAAGCCGACGGGCACAGGCGATTGAACTGGGAGACGACGGCGCATTTGCTGCCATTGTAGACCTGTCTTCGAAAGAAGATGTGATCATGGTGGCCAAAGCAGACGGAGCGGCTTTTAGCGCCGGAATCGTGGTAGACCAAGACGAAGAGGAGCCNGCCCTTGTNACCGCCGACTTGAGCATTCGATCGGTGACNGAGGCCAATGCCGCCTTTGAAATCGAAGACATCCATTACGCCTCGGGTTCTGCGCANATCGGCCGGTCCAGTTTATTGTTGTTGGATCTTTTTGCAGAATACCTGTCCGATACTGGATTGACCGTCGAAATCGGAGGACATACCGACGACATCGGCAGCGATGCTGACAACCTGTCCCTGAGTGAGTCTCGCGCTCTATCCGTTCGAGACCACCTGATTTCTCAGGGTGTTCCGGGCAACATGATCAGCGCCAAAGGCTATGGTGAAACCCGTCCCAGGGCCGACAACAGCACTGCAGAAGGACGCGCCAGCAACCGCCGGACTGAATTCAGCATCACCGACTAAAGGCCCGACCCAGAGTTTACGGGCTGTTGCCGGTGAATAATTCAATGGAGGGGCTCCAAAAACAGGGCACGTCACGGTCGATTTTCACGTTGTCCATGCACGTCCCCATGCTGTCCTCCTCTTCTACCTCCCTTTTGGCCTGCCCAAAAGCCGCGAAACACCCGATGCGCAGCGCGCTATCGGGCTGCGTAGTGGCCCTGGCAAGTGTCCTGATTTGCTCTGCTACTTTGTTCGCCCAAGGTCCTGCCCTCGCAGGAGGCGAAGTACACGACGCCTCGAGCCGTCAAGACCCATCGGATTTTGACCGCGCCCGGCACCACTTTGACCACCACCAGTATGCGGCGGCCATCGAGCTTTTTGACGCTTGGGTACAAGACCCCGTTGCAGGTGATGGTGCAGCAGGTGACCGCAAGGCTTTGTTGCAAGTAGAAGCAGAATACCGTGCAGCATTGTGCGCCATGTACTTGTACCACAAAGACGCCGTGTGGCGCATTGACCGCTTCATCGAGCGGCATCCAGAGTCAACATGGGTTCCCAAACTCCAGTGGGCCTTGGCCAACTACGAATACCGACGCAGCAAGTGGAGCAAAGCCATCGTGTCGTTTGATGCACTCAACCCACGCCGGCTGTCCAAGTCCATGCGCACGGAATACCACTTCAAGCGCGGTCATGCGCGGTTTGAAACAGGAGACCTCGAAGGTGCCCGCGGTGACCTTTTGCGCGTCAAGGAAGACCCGGCTGCCCAACCCGAATTTCTGGAAGCTTCTGAGTACTATCTCGCTCACATCGCTTTTGCCGAAGACCGCCTGACCACCGCCATGGAGGCTTTTGAGTCCCTCTCCGCCATCGACGCATTCAAAGACGCCGTACCCCTGTACATCGGTCAAATCCTCTACCGACTTGAGCGCTTTGAAGAATTGGCAGAACGGGGACCGTCTTGGCTTGCAGAAGACCGGGACCTGGCCAAAGGCGATCAAAAGGAGTTGACCCGAATTCTGGGGGAAGCCTTCTTCCACTTGGGAGACTGCACTTCCGCATCGCCCTACTTGGAATCGGCCTGGACCCATGCAGAGGCCCAAGAGCGCACCGCGGGATTCAGCTACATCGTGGGCACCTGCAGGCTTTCCAACGGAAACCCCAGCACTGCCATTACAGCGCTGATGCGGGCTACCGGTGGCAACACCCCACTCGACCAATATGCCACCCACGCCATGGGCCGCGCCTATTTAGAGTTGAACGAAAAGCCGAAAGCGCAGTCGGCTTTTGCCAAGGCCGCCACCATGGACCATGACTTGGAAATGCGCGAAGACGCCCTGTTCAACCAAGCCAAACTCGCCTTTGAAACCGACTTCAATCCCTTCAACGATGCGATCGCCGCATTTGAACAGTACCTGAACGAATACCCGGACAGCCCCCGAAGAGACGAGGCGTACGGGTTTTTGCTCGACGTATACCTCACCACCCGCAACCACGTCAGGGCCCTCGATGCCCTAGACAAGATCCAACGCAAGTCCCCCAAGGAAAAAAAGGCCTATCAAAAGTTGGCCTATAACCATGGCGTCGACCTGTTTCAGAGCGGACAAACCGACGAAGCCGACGCGTTTTTCAAGCGCAGCCGAAGCTTTCCTGAAGACGCCACTTTGGCCGCAGAAAGCCATTATTGGCAGGGGGAAATCGCCATGAAATCCGGCAGTGATGCTCCAGCATTGAGCCACTACCGCACCTTTTTGAACGCTCCAGGCGCCTTCAACTCCACCAAGTACAACGAAGGTGAATACGGCGCTGGATACGCCCTGTTTCGCCAAAGGAAATACCGCGATGCCCAAGTTTCCTTCCGCAAATATGCCGATGCGGAAACCGGCGCCGGCCCAGGCGGACACCGCGCCGATGCCCTTCTGAGAATTGGCGATTGCTTCTACATCGACAAGGATTACGGCCGCGCAGTCAATGCCTATGATAAGGCCCTCGATGCAGGCACCACCCAACAGCAATACACCCGCTATCAACGGGCCAAGTGCCTCGGGCTCAATGGCGACCTCAACGGTCAAGTCGAAGGCATGACCGGCCTGCTCGAAGCACACCCTCAGACCACCTTTAAGGGCGACGCCCTCACCGCCATTGGAAAGGCCGAAATCGAACGGAACCGAATGAACGAGGCCCGTTCAGCGTTTGAGCAAATCCGTTCTGAATTGCCTGGAAGTCCTTTTGCCAAACGCGCATTGGTGGATTTGGCCTTGGTGGCCATCAAGCAAAACCGCGAGGACGATGCCCTCGCTTTATGGCAAACCATCTCTACGCAATATCCCGACGATGAAGTCACCAAAGACGCTTTCCTTTTGGTAGAGCCCCTCCTGGTGGAACGCGGACAGCTGGACAACCTGCCGGATGTTGTTGGACTGTCAGAAGACGACATTGCTGAGCGCACCTACGCTGCCGCTCAAGACCTCGCCCTCTCCGGAGATTGTGCTGCTGCTGCCCCCAAATTGGAGCAGTTCATCGACAAATACCCCAACAGCATCCGCCTGTTGGCAGCGCGTTTCCACTTGGGACAATGCCACTTTGACAACGACAATGGCGACGGCGCCTTGGAGGCCTTAGAAGCTGTGATCGCCGCACCTTTGAGCGACTACCACGAGCCCGCTCTTGTCATGGCGGCCACATTGCGCTACAACCGCGATGCATTTGATGCCGCTCTTGAACACTACCGACAACTTGAACAGGTGGCCGTCCTCAAGCGCCACGTGTTGGAAGCCCGGATTGGCATCATGCGATGCAGCAGAGCGCTCGGCGACGGAGAAACCGTCTTGTCCTATGTGGACCCCATTTTGGACGACAGCGGAACGCCAGCAGACATCCGCACAGCGGCCCATTACAACCGGGCTCTGATACTGTTGGACCGCAACGATCCTGCTGCCAAAGCCGATTTAGAAGTACTGGCTGCCGGCGGCCCACACGCCGAAGAAGCCACACACCAGCTGGCGGTGCTCATTTTAAAGGATGGAGACCCCGTTGCGTGCCAAGCGGCCATTTTTGAGCAACTCAACCGGTTCGGCGGCGGCAGTGACTGGTCTTTCCACAGCTTCTTGCTTCTGGCAGAGACNTACATCGTTCAGGAGGACTACTTCCAAGCCCGAACGACCATCGACCAGCTGCAGAGCAACGTACAAGAACCTTGGGTGCAAGAGGCTTGCCTCGACATGCTCGATCGCATCGTACAACTCGAACAACCGCCCACCGCCCCAGCAGACAGCACTTCTGCTGGAGACGCCCCCAATTCCGACGAAGAATGATAAACGTCCATCCCCCCCGCTTTTTGGGAGTTGGCGCCTTGTGCACCGCACTGGCACTGAGCCTGGCCCTCCCTACATTGGCACAGGACAGCCTACAGGTCACCTTTGTGGGAGACCGGGAGCTCTACCTCCGAGAGGTAGACAAGCCCACGGACTCTCCACGCGCCGTTGACCTGGGGATTGACCGCCCTGTCATCGAGTACGCGCCCATCTCCAAACGCACGGCCCCGTCGCCGGTATCGCGCACCATCGCGCCGATTGCCGTCAAGCTGGACGCCCCCCTTCCGCGGCTTTACGCAGGGCATGCCCGCGCAGGTTTTGGCCTCTATTCCTCCCCAATGTTGGAGGTTCATTTGGGCGATACGCGGAGCCGACAAGGCGCATGGGGACTCTCGTTCCGCCACAGAAGCTCAGCAGGGTCTACGGGCAAGGACAGCATCGGGGTGGATGAAGGCTGGTCCAAGAATGCATTGACTGGCTATCTCCGCCGCTTTGTCAAGCGCAGCAGCATCACGGCTTCTGCTTTTCTAGAACGCGATGCTTGGGGCCTCCATGGCTTGGACCTCACCCCCGCCGCAGAAGGGGTGTTCTCGCCCCCGAACAACCGCCAGAATTATGGGCGGATGGGCGCTGCTTTGCGCCTTCAAAACCACGAGAGAGACAGCAGCAAAGTCCACCGGAATCTGGCCATCTCGTATTCACGATTGTCCGTCGGAGTCGCCCCCACCCCNGGGAACTTTCCACAACCCGAAATCCTCCAAAGCCCCGGCCGCGAAAACCTCGTAGAAGCCACGGGAAAAGTGCACACCCATCGCGAAGGTGCGCGTTACGACCTCGATTTTGAAGCCCACATCACGGGAACACAACTCGATGGGATNGGCGACACCACTGCCGCATCCATCAACCGCAGCGCAGCGCTCGTTGGCGTGCGGCCCTCTGTCACAAAAGAACGCGGTGCTTATATGGTGAAAGCCGGCGCCGGACTTTGGGTAGATGCGAGGGGCGCACAGTCCTTCCATTTCTACCCCATGGCCGAGGTCAGGTTCAGATTGCTCGACGACGTTTTTGTGCCCTACGGAGGCGTCGATGGTGGCATGCAACGGAATGCAGTACACGACCTCGTCGATCAGAATCCTTTCTTTGACGCCAGCTACAATGCCGGTGGCACAGCCCTTCGCGGCGCGCTTTCCAATACCAACAGAGCGCTGGAGCTCTACGGCGGTCTTCGCGGTAAGTTGACCAGAGACCTCGCCTTCAACGCACAGGCACGCACCACCCGCTTCCGAGAGTTCCAATACTGGGTTAACGAAGCGGGCCCAGACAGCGCAGGCCAACGCTTTAGTGCAGCTTATGATTCTTTGACTGTTGCCAGCGTCATTGGAGAAGCCACCTACCGCGGACAGGGACCTCTTGAACTGAGCGCAAGGGCCGAATTCCACACCTACGGTACAGGCAACCAACCCTATGCTTGGTATCAACCGCGAACCCGCTTCTCTGCCTCGGGAAAATGGAACTTGGAAGAGCTTCTATTTATCGCCTTAGGCGTTGAAATTGTTGGCGCGCGATATGCCCCGAGCAGGGTGCCGTTTGCCCAAGTATTGGGTGGCGAAAACGAAATTCAATCAGCCGGTGAAGAAGTCGGTACAGTGCTCGCTGGAAGCGCAGACGCCATCTTCGCCCGCAAACTCCCCGCTTACACCGCAATTGACTTGGGAGTTGAATACCGCTACAACGCCCGTCTTTCCTTGGGTTTAGAAGCCCGAGGACCACTTGGGTCTACCGAAATATTCAACGGATACGGTGCCCAACGTATGGGCGTGATGATGATGGCATCTTATCGGTTCTGAACCTGGTTCTCCCCCCTGCTTCAAACGCCGCTTCACCCGGGTGTTGAAAACCCCACAGTTCAACTGCAAAAGTGTTGAAAACAGTGGGCTCTCACAGCCATTGAAAAGGCGGGTATAAGCAGGAGTTGGGCTATTTTCGTGGGACGTCAAAAAGCGCGGAGATGAGCGAAGAGAAGAAGAACAATTACGGCGCGGACAGCATTCAGGCCCTGGAGGGTATGGAGCACGTTCGCAAGCGTCCTTCGATGTACATCGGAGACGTCGGCACTCGGGGATTGCACCACTTGGTTTACGAGGTGGTCGACAACTCCATAGACGAGGCATTGGCAGGACACTGCGACACCATTGATGTCGCCATTACCCCTACCAATGGTGTAACAGTCCACGACAATGGCCGGGGCATTCCGGTCGCCATGCATAAGAAAGAAGGTGTCAGTGCACTTGAGGTCGTCATGACCAAGATTGGTGCCGGCGGCAAATTCGACAAGGACAGCTACAAGGTTTCTGGAGGTCTTCACGGTGTGGGTGTGAGCTGCGTGAACGCGCTGTCTATCCACTTGCGCGCTGAAGTCCACCGGGANGGCAAAGCTTGGGAACAGGAATACGCCCAAGGAAAGGCCACCTACCCCACACGAGAAATCGGAACCACCGATCGGACAGGAACATCTGTAACGTTCCAACCCGACCCCGAAATCTTTACGGACACCCTTGAATACAACTATGATACCCTTGCCCGCCGATTGCGCGAGCTCTCTTTCCTAAACAAGGGCATCACCCTCACCCTCACCGATGAACGTGCAACGGATGAGGACGGCAACCATCCGACCGAACGTTTCTTTAGTGAAACCGGTCTCAAGGAATTCGTCGCATACATTGATCAAAACCGCGAACAGCTGATCCAAGATGTGATCCACGTAGAAGGAGAAGTAGATGACATCCCCGTGGAAGTGGCGATGATCTACAACACCTCTTTCAACGAGAGTCTCCACAGCTACGTCAACAACATCAACACCCATGAAGGTGGAACCCACTTGAGTGGATTCCGCAGGGGATTGACCGACACCCTCAAGAAATATGCAGACGGGTCGGGCATGCTCGACAAGCTCAAGTTCGACATCAGCGGAGACGACTTCCGTGAGGGACTGACCGCCATTGTCAGCGTCAAAGTGATGGAGCCCCAGTTCGAGGGACAGACCAAGACCAAGCTTGGCAACAAAGAAGTCACAAAAGCGGTGTCCCAAGCCGTTCGCGGCATGCTGTCCGACTACCTCGAAGAGCATCCGAACGACGCAAAGACCATCGTCCAGAAGGTCATCCTGGCTGCTCAAGCCCGCCATGCCGCCCGCAAAGCGCGTGAAATGGTGCAGCGCAAGACCGTCATGGGCGGCTCTGGCCTTCCCGGTAAACTGGCCGACTGCTCCGAAAAGGATCCTGCCCTTTGTGAAGTATTCCTCGTTGAGGGTGACTCTGCTGGAGGAACGGCCAAACAGGGCCGCGACCGCTTGTTCCAAGCCATTCTGCCACTGAGGGGTAAAATCCTCAACGTAGAAAAGGCCATGCACCATAAGATCTTCGAAAATGAGGAGATCAAAAACATCTACACTGCTCTCGGAGTCACGGTGGGTACTGAAGAGGACGAGCGCGCCCTGAACATCGCCAAACTGCGATACCACAAAGTGGTCATCATGTGTGACGCGGACGTCGACGGCAGCCACATCGAAACCCTCATTCTGACCTTCTTCTTCCGCCATATGAAGGAGCTCATCGAAAAAGGCTACATCTACATCGCTACTCCACCCCTCTATCTCGTCAAGCGCGGCTCCAAACAGAGCTACGCATGGGACGATGATCAGCGAGACCGCTTGATCATGGAGTTCAAGGGCAAGACCGATGCCACCGTAAACGTGCAGCGGTACAAGGGTCTTGGTGAGATGAATGCTGAGCAGCTTTGGGACACCACCATGAACCCGGAATTCCGGACGCTGCGTCAGGTCACCATTGAAAACGCCGCAGAAAGTGACAACATCTTCTCCATGTTGATGGGGGACGACGTGCCGCCTCGCCGCGAGTTCATCGAGGCCAACGCCAAGTACGCCAACATCGACGCGTGACCGCGGCTGACCGCCGCACAGTCTGGATTACCGGTGCCACCTCTGGCATCGGCAAAGCCACTGCCGTGGCCTGTCATTCAGGTGGCGACCGGCTCATATTGTCGGCCCGAAAGCAGGCCGACCTCGAAGCATTGCGCAAAGAACTCCACGCCGAAGACGCGGTCCTCGCTCCTTTTGACCTTGCGCATACCCATGACATCACTGCGCTGGTCCGCAGTGTGTGGACCCAAACCGGTGGTGTCGATGTGATGGTGCATTCAGGGGGCATCAGCCAGCGCAGCCGTCTGATCGACACCTCCACTGACGTTGACCGACAGATGATGGAGGTCAATTACTTCGGTACGTTGGCCTTGACCCGAGCTCTGCTTCCACACATGATCGCAGCGGGTGGCGGCCACTTTGCTGTCGTCACCAGTTTAATGGGGCTGTTCTCAGCGCCCATGAGGTCCGGATATGCAGGAGCCAAGCACGCCATGCATGGGTGGTTCGAAGCGCTCAGGGCCGAACATCACGATGACAACATCCGCGTCACTATGGTGTCACCAGGATTCGTCCGTACAGCGATATCGATAAACGCCCTAACTGCTGACGGCAGTCCGCAAGGGTCCATGGATGACGCCACAGAAAATGGCCTCTCACCGGCTCAATGTGCCGGTGCCATCCTCAAGGCAATCGAGCGAAACAAAGCCCTGGTCACCCCAGGCAAAAAAGAAGTCCTCGGATATTGGCTAAGCCGATTTGCCCCCGGCCTTCTGCGCCGCATCGCGCGCCGTGCCAAAGTCACCTGAGGGGCACCCCTCCGCGGGTCAAACGTACTCGCGGCCTTCTACGTCGAGGACCTTGGTGGCCTTCTTCAACGTGCGCAATACGATGAAGATGGCAAAAGCCAGCGCCAGCGCGTAAGCCCAGAAATCCTGGAAGATGCAGGCGGGCGAAGAGAAAAAGGCCCCGTCCATATGAGACGCCCTGAATCCGTGAAGACCGTCCACCCATGCAAAGCTGAGGAACATGGCGAAAAAGCCATTGTACTCCCGCTTCAAGACATTCCGCAAAGAGAATCCTACCTCCGGTGATTTCCACCGGCCCAACGCCGGCCAAAAGGCGGGAACACCGGCCGCCCAATCCAAATAGGCCTGACCAAATTTTCCGCGCAAAAACTGCTCCTCGGCAAACATGATCCGCTCATAATACAGCGCATATACCAGAAGGAAGGCTACCGCAAACCACAGGTGACCCATGTACATCACGATTCCAAGCCACATCAAAAGGTTGCCGAGATACAATGGGTGGCGACACATCGAGTACATACCGAGTGTATTGAGTGACTCTGCGACCTGCCCCTCCTTGGTGTTGCGACCCGAGGTCCCCCGTGGCGTAAAGCCTACACAAAGTCCACGCACCTTTTGGCCCGCCATTGCTACAGCAAGGCACACCAAAGGCCATAGCCAAGAGCCATCGACTCCCTCCGACATCGGGGTCCACATCACATCGCCCCAAAGCACCACCGGGACTGCACCAAAAAAGAGCAACAAAGGCAGAAAGCTCCGCCAGCGGAACAGCCAGTTCCCTGACCGGTCCATTTCTTCAATCAAAGCCATCAGTCAAAAATGGGTTGATTCCAACGCTTGAGCGAATCCTCAATAGACACTCCAGACAGCACCTCTACGGTTAGCCCATCGGAAAGTCCAAGCTCCACATCGCGCCGCTCAAACTGCTGGCTTCCGATCTGAACCTCTACAAACGGCTTCGGGCCTTCGTATTGAACCAATGCCTCGCTCACGGCCAGCACCTGCTTGCGCTGATCGAGCACCACATCGGCATTGGCACTGAATCCGGCACGGATAAAGTCACCCTCACCGAGGGTCACAGCTGCGCGAATTTCAAACTGTACCGCTCCATTGTCCGGAACGCCCTTGGGCGAGATGTACTCCAGTACAGCGTCGAATTTCTTGCCTGGCATGGCCCCGATCGACAGAATCAACGGTATCCCCACCCTCAGGTTCTCGATCTCGCTCTCGTCGATCTGACCACGGAAGATCAAGTCCGTCATATCGGCCACACTGGAGATGGTGGTGCCCTCGTTGAAAGTGTTGGCCTGGATGACCTGGTTTCCGACTTCGACCGGCACATCGAGCACCATGCCCTCCACCGTGCTCGTGATCATGGTATTGGAAGCTTCACCGGCCCGGCTGGCCGCGCCCTCCTTGACGATGCGCAGGTTGTCCTCTGCGGCGAGCTTTTCCTCCTGCGCCTGCAGGTAAGACGTCTCGGACTGTTGGAAATCCTGCTCGGACACGACACCCGAAGCGAGCAGCGCCTCCTGCCGCTCAAAGTCACGGCGGCTGTTCTCCAGCGAAATGCGACTGCGCTCCACCCG
>JGI20160J14292_10001223_pt1 | contig 21583 bp, 25 predicted proteins | sample COG_10_FD_14292 | JGI IMG/M metagenome (IMG submission 14292) | reverse complement strand
AATAGAAAAATAGAAAAATAGAAAAATAGAAAAATAGAAAAATAGAAAAATAGAAAAATAGAAAAAATAGAAAAATATTCGTTCATACATTTTAGGGTTGGGTTATATCGTTTTTCTTATTTTTTGTTTTTTGTTGGGTGTAATTGACCTCTTGGTCTATTATGTTATACGACAATAACAGTAAAATAAGATATTAGCTGATATATAATGGAAAATATTTGTTTAAAGCATCGCGATGACCGAATAGGTTCAAACTTCTTTATCCAGATGGGTATATACATATTTTCTAAAATCAATAAATTAAAACTTTACTATAAATCCGACAACAAATACATGAATAATATGTACTTTTTACCTATAAAACAAAATTCGACGTTATTAACAGATGATAGTATTAAATTAATTCCGCATAAAATTCCAAAAGAATGTGCTATTACAAGTGAAAATGTAAAAAAGCCTACGTTTATGTGTGATGGTATGCGAGGTTCCTGCGTGCATAGTGTAATAACATCAAAACAAGACACTATTTCTTATTTTAACGAACATTTAAAAGACGACTGTTTCAAAATAGTAAAGGAAGAAGCAGTAAAACGTAATTTTGAATTACCATGGAAAGACAATTCGAATGTAATATGCATACATATCCGGATAGGTGATGTATGGGCGAAGAAAGATAATAATGCGTCACACGGATTTAATCACTATACTAAGTTGATTGAAGATGAAAAATGGGTAAATTATCAAAAGGCACCAAATGATACGCAATGTCCAATTGATCCAAACAAATTAGAAAAACTATTAATAGAATTTAAAGAAAAATATCCCGACAAAAAAACATATTTAATAATGGATACTCGAATGGTTCCGCGTCATTATATGGATTTAATTCAAAAATATAACTTACAATATTTTACGAATAATAGTATAGATTATGATATATGGTTAATGATTAATTGTGATATATTAGTTTTGACAAAAAGTACATTTCCAATAATAGCTGCTCACTATTTTCAAGGTTCTCAAGTATACTATCAAATATGGCCAACTATTGCCTGTTTGGGAATAGGAACAAAATACAATAAATCCAACTGGATTGGGTTTGAGTAAAATAAAAACCTACATCAAAAAGAACCGTGATGTGTATACATTTGAAGGATTAGAGAAGAATGTTGATAAAGCGATAAACACCGTAAAACCTGAAAATTATAAAAATTATTTCAAAAATGCTTACGGAATAAAAGATAGTATAAATTATACACGGCAACCATCAACTCGTAAATGTAAACTGAAAAAATATAAACCGTAATTCACTTAAAAATATTTATATTGATATATTAGATATGAATATAGACGACATACTGATTGAAAACGAAAAACTTAAAGTAAACCGATGGATTATTTCCCCTGTATGATTGCGATGATGAAACAAGTTGAAACTGATGAGGAAACAATCAGTAATGTTTTTCCTTTACGAAGTAGTATTGCTCCTGGTTATATTCGGTTAGACACGATTACATTAGTGTATTTGCTTTTACGAAAAGAACAAGGAAAGAAAAGTGATTTTAGTAATCAAGGCAATACCAAGAAACACGAAGATAAAATATGGAAGTTCTTTTTCCGCACAGAAAAGAAAGTGTTTCATAAGACAGATTTTTCATTCCATCATATGATTTCTACTGATGGTGTTGGAGTAAGTGTATTATTTTTACGAGAAGATTTAGTAGGAAAACGATTACCAAGTGCTAAAAAAGGTGTATCAAAAGAATTGTATATTGATGAACTGAATGATTATTCTGCTTTACGAGATAAAACGATTGTGGGCGTCGATCCGGGTAAAGAAGATTTGATTTATTGTGTTGATGACGCTTCCAAAGATGCGAATGTATTTCGGTATTCACAGAACCAACGAAGGAAAGAAACCAAGATGAAAAAATACAACAATATCATATTGGGTATGAAAACCAATAAAATACAAGGAAAGAGTGTGATTGAATATGAAACTGATTTGTCTTTGTATAATCGTAAAACACTTTATATGGATAAGTTCAAGGCATATGTAACCGAAAAGAATAGAATAAACCATATATTATTTGATTTTTACTCAAAACAATTATTCCGCAAGTTAAAGTTTGGAAGACATATCAATATCAAACGAAACGAACAAAAGATGATGAGTGATTTCAGGAAGATGTATGGTAATCCTGAAAATGTAGTTATTTGTATAGGAGACTGGGAACAACGAAAGCAAATGAAATACAAAGAACCAACATTAGGAATAGGAATGAGAAGTTTGCTTCGTAAAAACAACTACAAGGTATATTTAGTAGATGAGTTTAGAAGCAGTTGTAAATGCTCCAAATGTGATGGAGGAGTATGTGAGAAGTTTATGGTAAGGAAAAATCCCAGACCAAATAAAGATGATATGCGGTTGGTTCACGGGCTACTACATTGTAAGAATGGTTGTGGCGAGTGGAACAGAGACCGCAATGGTTCATCTAATATCTACAAGATAGCGTATCAAGCAATATATGGAATGGAAAGACCAGGTTATCTATGTAGAACAAGTAATCAAGCAGTTTTAACGAATTGCTATAAACAAAATATACACAAGGTATGAAAAGACCTAAACTTTGAATGTATTTTTTTGGTGCTAACCGTGCCATTTTAAATCTTCAAAGGTGTATACACAATTTTATTATCCATAATAAATATGAATAATAAAAAACAATAGTAATAACTTACATCGTTGAATATTTACACCTATTGAAAAAATATGTAAAATATGTAGTGTGTTTGGGTTTATTTTTTATTGGGTTTATTTTTTATTGAGTTTATTTTTTCATTTTTGTGTGTTGTAGTTTCAATTCAACCCACTTTGCGCAGTCCTCTCTACCTTCCTGGGTAGCCAACCGGTTATTTTCAATAAGTCGCACCTTTTCGGATTCTGTTAAGACGAGTCTGGGCTCACGCTTTCGTTGTTCCTCCCGCGCCTTTCGTTGTTGAGCCTTTTTAATACGGAGAGACTCGTACACTTTTTCTACTTCTGTCATCATCATGGGGTTCAATTCTATATTTGTATGTATAACTTTTAGATTGCTGATTAAGTAATCAATTTTACGATTCTGTCTCTGGTGTAGTAGGAGTCATGCCGTAATATTGGGTGAATCGTTTCGAGTGTACATGTCTATAATTTTAGAAATTGATTTATTTAGTAAGCTATAAAGTGTTTATACAAAATAACTGTTATAACTGAAAATGTCTACTCATACGAATGCAAAGTTGGTTGTGTCTGTAGTCGATAAGATTGGTGCGACCAATTCGACATGTGATAAATGGAAAAGTGATTTTATGAGAATGGCATCGGCTCACCTTAGACCACGTAAGTCACATGGACATGGTGGGGATAATGATACACTTAGACGTCTCATACGCGATGTTACGTCATGTGATGTCGAGACCCAGATAGATGTATTGCGTATGTCTATACAAAAATCAAGAAAACATGTGGGTTAATGTGTAATATGGGGTGTATATTTAGTGACCGTTGGATTTGGTTCGATTATTTGTTTTTTTTATTTTCCAAAATTGAATTCAAAATAAATAATATATCCCATCATCAAAGATGGACGTCTCTAATAGACCGATTATAATTACTCTGGATGGAAATATCGGGGTAGGTAAGTCGACACTACTCAAACACGTGCAGGAACAACTCCCCGAAATCGAAGTTGTTCTTGAACCAGTTGGTGTGTGGGAAAAAATGGTATCGGATGACGGAAAAAGCTTGTTATCACACTTCTATGAAGATCCCAAACGGTGGGGTTACACATTTCAGAACTGTGCTATACTCACACGTATTTTAGAGACACGTGCGGCGGTTGACCGTACAAAAAAACACGTTATCATTACTGAGCGGTCTGTCCTTACAGACCTCCATGTGTTCGCGAAGATGAACCGAGATCTTGGAAATATAAATAGCCTGGAATGGGAACTATATTTAAAATGGTTTGGTGGATATTCAGATGAAACTCCAATCAGCGCAGCCATTCATGTAACCACCAGCGTAGAAACGGCTGTGAAACGAATTTCACAACGAGCACGCGTTGGTGAGGGAAATATCCCAACTGCTTATTTAATTATGCTCAATGAATATCACAACGAATGGTTGGATAATACAAGCATGCCCGTTTTGAAAATAAGCACAGAGGATGGTGTAAAAGACAGTGATAATATAGAACTAATTCGGGAATTTGTGAAGTGTGTAAGTGATATTTCCAAAGTTGATCCATGTGTTCGATATGTATAAGAAAATTATAAGCCATGCGAAGCATGCAAAAAACATGTATATGTTGTTTTTTCTATACATGTTTACGTTTGATTAGTTGGATTGGTTTGGTTTATTGGTGGTAGAATGAGTTGTGGTGGTGATGATGTTTCGCGTATATCGGTGGGCTCTTTCGTTTCTTCTGTGTCATCGTCATCGTATTCATAACTTGTGTATTCGTCACCTAAATCCAGGTTCGTTTGGATGAATGACCCTGTATCCGACCCGCTATCATCATCGTCAATCGGTGTGTTGAACCATTCTTTGTTCCATAATTCAATCACGTCCATTTGTCTATTGCCGTCCATCTCATATATACAAGAGGACGGAATGATTGGTACCATTGATGTCACTTCACAAGTGTCACATACCAAAGTGTTTTCTCCAGTTGTGTCAAATACTGCCCCGTGAAAATATCTATAAAATTTTACACAGTATACACATGCAATATCGATGTGTTTTTCTCGCCCTAAGTGTATCCGTGCTCTATTCGCGTTGTTCGATACTTCGGATATGTAATTTATGATTTTTTTATGTGGTTCGGTCATTGTTGTTAATGAGTTAACCCCATATTTTATTTTGAATATCAATTTTGAATATCAAATCTGGATAACTACTTAGCTACATGTTTGTAATATATTATAGTATATTATATACCCATGTTGAATGGACTAATAAAAGATAATATGAATATAGATTTAGCGGGGTTTCAGGAAAATGAGGATTTTGATGTGAGCGATTTATTGGCGGCGCTTGAGAATGATGACCATTCAAATCTGGAGAATATGACACCCGAACGGATAGAGGACATTAAAGTCACCGCAATCGTTGATCTCCACCTCAACGAGGAAGAGAGTGAGAAAATTCTCCGAAAATTAGACGGGTATATGTACGTGGATGAGATTCCCGATGTAAAGTATGGTTCGTTTATACGATGGGTTTCGATAAAAGACGATAATTTCAATAATTTGAAGTTAACAAATGGAGGACTGGTGACCGGAATCGACGTATGTGCGACAGGGACTGTGCTAACATGTAAAAATAACATGAATAGATTCTTTCGGGTGAGAATGGACGAGGCGATGATATTTAAACGACTAACCGATCAGGAGCGTGTGATTTTGGCGGCACTCAAGTATTTATCATAATTAGTGGTTGGTCATCAAATATCATGAATTATCTCAAATGTTATCTCCGCGTTCAATATAAGTTCGTTGTTTCCATCACATAGAACTATTTCTCGTTCACCGTCCTCACCACGAACAAAAACATGTGTTATTTGAGATAGACCATAAGTTTGAATGTTTCCTGAGATATGGAATTTCTTATCTCCATGTGATACTTCGATAACCCCATCGTTTAGCACAGTAATTGTGTAATTGTGGAATTTACAAGCACATTTTGGAGTGTTTGGGTCTGAGTTGGTCATCGTATATCAATATACATATTATAATGATATACGGTTTATATGGTTTGCATGGTTCATTTTTCAGTTTTCAGTTTTCATTTTTGCAAATTTTATATATTACACTTATGTATAATGAGCGGAGGTATTTTTGTAGATCAACCTTATCACCCGAATCCCAAATGTCTTGTATTTTCTTTACTAATTATGTGTATATATTGGTTTTCTCCTGTGAACAAAAACCAACTTTTATTACCAGTTATATTTGTAATATCCTATGTTGCAATGGCTTGGTATGATTATATGTATAACTGCGACTTGATTATGTATTCAGGAAATGCGATTGGACCAAATACATTCGATGCTATTTTCAAACCCCAACATAGAAATAAAAAACACAACAAACAAAATATATCCAAGAATCAAGAGAAGGAATATCTAAAACGCGTATATTTATTCCATCTACTAGCTGTATCGCCTATTCTACTATATGTGGGCTATTATGGTTTACAGTCAAATGTAAAGGTCTTCCCGGTTATATTATCGCTAGGTGGAATATCTACCGTATATCATGGATTTCGTTTTTTCTATCCCCGCGACACAAGCAACTAGGTATTTATGTTTTCATTTTTTGTAAATTTTATTTACACCTTTGCACCTTTGCACCTTTGCACATTTCAAACGCCCATTATTCATCTATCAATATTAGTGCCATCGCTGCATAGTTATGTAAATCTATCAGTGTATCGCGAATTACCTCGTCATTTATTAAATTTACTCCATTTTTTGTTATAGACACAGAGCGTTGTAATTTATCTTCTATTCGCATTAAAACACCGACAACTCCATATTTCGCGAACGCATCACCATAGTCTATATTTTTTTTTGTAAATAATTCTAATGCTTCGTTTTGAATTTTTTTCATTTGTTCAACTCTATTCATTTTTTATTATACATAAAATTATCTTTATATCAAATCATTTTATGTATAATGGGCGTTTGAAATGTGCAAAGGTGTATATGATCGTTCAATCGAAATATAGTTTCCTGAACATACCCATATCCATTACAGTAATACCCAGTTGTTCTGCTTGATTTACTTTTCCGGTGCGTCCTGCACCTGGTTTCACTATAACAACAAAGGTATTCTTGGAGACAGACGAACCTATTTTGGCACCAGCATTTTCTATCATTTTTCCGAGGGTATCGTCTCTAAATCCAGTCATAACAACATTCTTTTTGTAAAGCGGACCTGACATATCCACATCGGTTGATAAGTTTGTTGCGGGCTTTTGGGAAAGTTTGTCAATTAGACCGATCTCATCAAGAAATGATATGAATTCTGGAATGTGGGATACGAACTTCACCGCTGACTTGTGAGCCATACTTTTGATCTTCATTATTTTTTCAATCTTCTCGTCGTTGGACGAATCACTCGTGAGGACGTCAGGGTAGTCGTCCAGAATAGCGACCATTTTCTTCTTCCCCATACCGTGACCGAATATGTTCGATGCAGTCATAATGTCCACAAGATTTGCGTTTATGATGGACTTATGAATACTTGTATGTACTTTAGTCGCGAGCTTTTCCTTGAACCCATCCACGCTCATGAAATCGGTTAATGACATTTTGATAATATTGGGCACGCTGTCGTGTCCGGCGGCAATTATGCGGTCCACATTTCCGGGACCGATTCCATCAACTTCGAGAGTTTTGAAGAAGAACACGATATTCTTAGCAAGCACGTCCTTATTTGTTCCTTTATTTTTCAGAACGATGTCGACATGGGTGTCACCATACCACTCATATTCCTCTGTGGGCATCATGACGTGCTCAGCGGGCTCCAGGACGTCCATGATGTGGGGAATGACGTCACCGCTGCGGATGAGCTTTATTTTGGCACCGACGCCAAGTTTGTTCTTCATAACGAACTCCGCGTTGAATGCGGTGGCGTACTCGATGCGCGCACCACTGAGAACAACAGGTTCTATTTTTATACGAGGTTTGAGAAGTCCGTCTTTACTGGGCGACCATTCGACCGCGAGCACTTTTGCCTCCGCAATTTGGTCTCCAAGAACCATTTTGAACGCAAACGCGTAGTCGGGATTTCCCTCTTTACGTGGGTAGATGTGGTCGTCACAGCAAATGATCCCGTCCATTTCATATTCGTATGTATCTCGCCAATCAACAAGTATTTGTGATAGAGACTCGTTAGATACATCGCGACGGGTCTCGTTTTTGGAGACGATGAACCCATGTTTTTTCATAAACTCGAATTGTTTGCTTGGGGCAAGTTCTGGTTTAATAACTTCGTATGCCACAAAATCGATGTGACCGAGTTTCTGTTTTCCAGGAGATTTCGAGTTAATCACACCAGCCACAAAGTTACGAGCATTTGCAAAATCGGAACCATAGTATACTTTAAATATATCTTTTCGAATAATAAATTCGCCCCTCACGACAATGCCGTCAGGGATGGCTGTGTGAGATGGCATGTTGAGTTTTCCAATAAATTTTGATATGTTCTGCCCAACTTTGCCGTTGCCACGGGTATACAACGCCGGGGGTCCTTCTGTTGAATATAGTCCACTGACGCCATCAAGTTTGCTTGACAGAACATAGGGTCCAGCAAATGTTTTTTTCCATCGGTCGATAGCGGATGTATCCGGTTTTATTTTGTCCATTGAGCCCATGAAGTACGGAAGCTTGACTTTGTCGGACTTTACGTCGGCACCGATGACGGTGGACTCGGCGTTATTGGGGTATTTTTTATCGATGAACTCTTTGAATATGTCGTATTCGTTGTCGGTGATGATGGGGTCGTCGTTGTAGTAAGCTAATCTCGCCAATTCCATTATGTTTTGTATTGTTTGTTCACTCATATCGTCTAATACACCGGCACCATGTGTTCTAAACTGGTGGATATGGTTTTCCACGGTGGCTGATTTATCGGTTAAATCTGGCTTTACATATGTGTCTTTTACACCACCTGTTATCATATTTTTTACAGTTTTATTAGTCTTCTTAGTTTTTTTTTCGTGTGAAGCAGTTTTCTTAGTTTTCATACGTCACGTATCGATTCTTGTTAAATGCATATATTAATTTTAACAAGATTCAATTTTAAACATTTTTGGGTTCAGTTTTCCGAACATTTCGTCGTGTTGTTTTTTTTGGTGTTACCCTCGGGACGATCTTCTTCAATATGTCTCCGTTTTTTCCAGGGAGGAGGCTATATCTCTTTTTACAGGTGAATCTATTATTTGATACACCCTTTCGTTGTAAAACCGATTTTCGGCATATTGCGATTGCAGCACCTTCGCGATATTTTCGTTTGGATTTTGTAACCGATTTTATACATCGACATAATTTCCTTCCAAGGATTGCTTCAGCGTCTAGTTTTGCTCTGCGTTTAGACTTTGGGATGTTCATCTTATAAAAAGCAAGTATTTTCACATAATCTGTATAGCTTGGTGGTGCCATAGTGGATACTTTATCATGACATTTTAATTATCTGGATTATTATAATATAGACTATAATTATGCTATCACGACGACCAGAGCATGATAATATTACCAGACCAAAGAAGATAATAGCGTTTGATTTAGATGAAACTCTTGGGTACTTTAGCGAATTTGGTATATTCCATAGTGCGATTGAACAATTCACCGGAACCCAATTGACGCCAAAACAATCGTTTAGGATATTCGACCTATATGCGGAGGAATTGATGAGACCTAAGATAATGGCAATATTGCGGATGGTCATGGGTATGAAACGATCTGGTATAATTGACAATATAATGATATATACCAACAATCAAGGCGGTGAGCGGTGGACTTATATGATCAAGGAATATTTCGAGTTCAAGGTTGGTGTTGGTAAAATATTTGATAAAACTATATGTGCATACAAAAAATATGGACGAAAAAATGTTGATTGCGAACATTGTCGAACGACACACTCAAAGACATATAATGATCTCGTTGTAAACTGTTGTAATTTTTCAAAATCAACCAAGGTATGCTTTGTTGACGATCAACATCATCCATATATGAAAAACCACCCAAATGTATATTATCTCCGGGTAACACCATATGTTCACTCGATCACGCCACAAGTATTTATTGAACGATTTCTGGGGACACGGTTGTTATCATCACAAATTCGAGAACAAAACCGCGGTTCGGAATTCACAACCTATGTACTTCGAAATTTCAATCGTTCGGGACACTATAGCCATGTGTTCAAGACAAAAGAATCTTTGGTAAATGATATTTCTGTAAGCAAAAAGCTCGTTGAATTGATTCGAAAGTTCGAATCTTTTTAGATTAGCAAAAAGCGAAAACGACGTTTTACACATTTATCATTTCACATGATGATTTTTAACAATACAATTTGATGATTTCCATCAACTCTATATTTTCTTCGCGTTGAATTCGCAAAATGTTTTCAGGAAAACCATCGATCGTTCATATCCGTCAACTATAATCAAAAACAAAATAATATATCTGATTAATATATCTGTTTAATATATATTATTGATGTTCGATAAATTAAAACAACATTTAAAAAATAGAACTACAAATTTTTTACAAAGTAGAAAAGAAAATAATATTAAAAAAAAGAATCAATCAGCTAAAGAGGCAGCGGAGATACAATTTAGAAAACAGTTGGAAGCTATAAAAAACAAACAAGATATTGACACCGCCCTTTCACGTGCTATCTTTTGGGGTAATGCAGACAATCTAAACTTGGGTTTAAATACACAATCAATCGAGAAACGTGTTTTAGTGAAGATGCTCATAGAGGCAAAAGCTGATGTTAACGCTAAGGATAATAAAAAGAATACCCCCCTTACATGGGCTATCGTTGATGGCAATGCAGACATAGTGAAGATGCTCATAGAGGCAGGTGCTAATGTTAACGCTAAGGATAAGGATGGAATGACCCCCCTTGCCGTTGCTGCCAAGTCTGGTAATACAAACATAGTGGAGATACTAATAGGGGCAAAACCGTATGATCTTAACACTTATGATGATAAAGAAATGACCCCCCTTCACTTTGCTATCTCTCATGGTAAAGCAGACATGGTGACGATGCTCATACAGGCAGGTGCTCATAGTAACACTAAGAATAAGTATGGTGATACCCCCCTTGACTTTGCTATCTCTCGTGGTAAAGCAGACATGGTGACGATGCTCATAGAGGCAGGTGCTGATGTTAATGCTGGTAATAATCAAGGTATTACCCCCCTTTCATTTGCTATCAGTGAGGGTCATATAGACGTAGTGAAGGAGCTAATAAAGGCAAAAGCTGATGTTAACGCTAAGGATAATAACAAGAATACCCCCCTTTCATGGGCTATCTCTCATGGTAAAGCAGACATAGTGAACATGCTCATAGAGGCAGGTGCTGATGTTAATGCTCATAATAATGATGGTGATACCCCCTTTTACTTTGCTATCATTAATGGTAAAGCAGACATAGTGAAGATGCTCATAGAGGCAGGTGCTGATGTTAACGCTAAGGATAAGGATGGAATGACCCCCCTTGACATTGCTGCCCGGTATGGTAATAAAAACATGGTCGAATTATTACAAGCTGATGCTGCTACTGCTGATGATCGTCCCTTCTCCACTTTCCCTGATAATAGTAGCCATTTTACGACGATACCAGAATATTTTAAAAAACTCAACAATCTTGAAAAGACAAAGTTATCTAAAGAACAAGCGGAGAAAGAGACTAAAGAGGCAGCGAATATACAATCAGCTACAGGAGGAAAAAAGAAAACAAGAAAAACAAAGAAATCCAGGAAACAAACGAAAACAAGAAAAACAAAGAAATCCAGGAAACAAACGAAAAAAAGAGTAAAGAAAGGAAAAGGAAAAGGAAAAGGAAAAAAAACCAAAGGTAGAAAATAAATAGAATACCTATTTTATTATACTGATTCTATAACGCACAATATAAAATTTATAAAAGAAAAATAAAAAGAAATCAACAAAAAAACGTTAAACACGTATATTCATAGATAAATCACTATCGTTCGTAATAGTGATTTAGATAAAACACAATAATATATCTGATTAATATATATTATTGATGTCCATGAACTTGGAAGATAAAGATGCTGATGTTAACCTTCAGGATAATGCTGGTAACACCCCCTTCTGAAGATACTAATAGAGGCAGGTGCTGATCTTAACACTAAGGATAAGAATGGTAGGACTGCCCTTTCATATGCTATCACTGCTGGTCATCACGACACTGTGAATATACTAATAGATGCAAAAGCTCATCTTAACACTACGGATGAGCATGGTTGGAGTGCTACACATTTATCTGTATTTCCTCGAGCACTTGCCCCACAATCAGGTTCAATACATCCGCGGATTTTCCAATTTTTAATTTCAGTACAATATTCTTGCGACATTTACTTTTATCTATTATGTAATATGTAATATTATTTGGTTTGATTTGATTCAATTTTATAAAATTATGTAAAATTATTATTTTTCATCGAATTTGCTATTACACCCTTGAAGATTTAAAACGCCGTTTTTGACGGCAAAAAATAAATCAACAAGTTAGTAATGGCGAATCGCACGCCTTTGGACGCTTATCACTCTTACAAGGTATAACGCCAATTTTTGCTGGTTTGAAACATACTGGTCTTTCTTCTCCTCTATACTGATTAAGAAGTAATCCTAATATGTTCTTTGAAGCGTTGATGTCCCTATCCAGACAGCATAATTTACACTCGTTGGTTTTACAACGGATTACACTATGGATATTAGACATTCTTGCTATGGGTTCTAAAACACCTTTCTTTTTCCTACGAATACGATTTCTGTATAACTCAATAGGATTGCTACACGAAGAACACGTTTTGCTGGTGTTGTATTCATCTATTCCAACTACCTTACAATATTTACGAAGTTCTCGCTTCAATCGTAAAATTGGGGTGGTTGGATGCGATTTTACTAAACCGTGTTGTTGTGAGAAATCACCGAAACCTACTAACGTTTTCACATTTTTACCTCCTCCTATGCGTTCGCATATTTTTGCTAAGGTTGCTTTGCTTCTACAATAGGAAGTGAAGTTCAAATTACGAAAACCCTTTTCAATATGAAACTCAGTAAAGGTTCGCATTCGTGGAAATACATATTTGAAATATTCCTTCATTACACTTGTTTTGCTGGTTTTTATGGTTGGTATGAGTTTCCAATCCTCATAATGGTCCCACCTTTTATACCAACTTACACGTTTTTTACAGGCATATATCATTTTGCTTTTATGACGATATTCCTTTGTTGATACTTGAATGATTTTATCATTTGTATCATAAGAAGTAATCAATGCCCTTATTCCAGGGTCAATACCGATAAAATTATCGTATTGTTGTTCTGTGTATTCACTAACAGGTCTTTCCGGTTGTGTCGGTTTTCTCATTTGTAATACAACACTTTTACCATCTGTTAGAATAGTAAATCCAAACTTCTTGTTTTTTGTTTCATATTTATTAATATTGAAAAGTTCTCTCCAATACTCTTCGCTGTTTTCAGCAAACTTATTCACATCTAAACAACTTTCTACCTCACTATTTTCTACTTTTAGTTTCTTTGCTATGTATTTGAGTGTGTTTTCTAAACCAGCATTACAAATCGTAATATGTGATTGTGTAAAACCATGTTTGTGTGGTAATAAAGTAAAAGTTCGTATTCCTTTTGTATCAGGGTATTTCTCAAACTCCTTCAAAATAGAATAGTAAATCTTAACGAAATGATTGGAATGTTTTACGATGTTTGCTTCCGTAGGTGTGTATTTCAACCATTCACGCATATACAAAATAAAGTTGTTCTTCCCTCCATATTTCGGTTCGTAAATATCTTTCAACCACCGATACACAACCGCATTATCAGTTTCACCAGTTCGTAGTTTCAAATATTTACGAAACCGATTGTAAAAGTTTAACTTCAAATGATTATTCGCCATAGTAAGTTGTAATTTATTCAGGTTAGTAATGTATCCTAAACATAAATAATCACGTGCGGGTAAAGCATCCGTCATATATTCCCGCATCTGTGAAAAACTTTCATATAATTCGGTAGTTGTATCAGTAGTATCCTTTTTATATTTGAGTTGCGAAACCATACAACATGCTTGATAAAACACGTTTTGTGTTATTTCCGGTAAGGGTTTGCGTTCTTCTAAAAGACGTGTAAAGTGGAAGTTTATCAACTTGTAGGATAAGAAACAGATGGTATTTATCTTGGGTAAAATATCCTCAACAATCGTGTCTGCTAAAAGGTTGTTTTTACAAAAGGATTTCCACGAAGACTTGATACAGGTGAAATCTATGTTTTTGTTTGCTTCCTTACGAAGTGAGACGTCATTTCTAACAACCTTTTCCTTGGGTTTCTTGATGGTGGTTTCTTCCTTTTTCTTTTTCCCCATTATATACTTACTAAACATTTTATTTTTAAGTGATTAATACTATTTAATTAATTATTCCTAAATATTCTCGGTATTTTGTTTTTCTTCCATTTCCTTTTGGAGTGTTTCTTTTCTTTTCAAATATGCTCGTTGGTTATATAGTTTAACTTGCTCTGGTGTTGGTTTATAATTTGTTTTCTTCTTATACTCACTTACACGATGTTTATGGACGTCTTTATGTTTTTCGTAATACACTTTATTACTTGCTGGTGCTGTGTATTTTTTGAGATGCTCTTTGGTTGCTTGTAATTCATCTTCTAATTTAGCATTCCTTTCTGCTAATTCCTTTATTATTCCATCTTTATCCATTACGATACTATATATAATAAAAAATATTTATATAATTTTTATTATAATTCTTTCAAAAACCGGCGTTTTAAATCTTCAAGGGTTTAAATTCGGTTAGGAATTCTTCTGATATATCAGTCGTGGCTCTATGATATTCGTCTACGTTGTCCCAATTGAGCTCTGGATAGAGGTATTTTTCATCTACCCCGGGGAGAGAAATGGGAATCATGAGATCGAGTTGTTGGTGTTTGGTGAATCGTCCCATGTCTGTCCCCTCGCTTACCATCTTCACAATCGATCGTGTGACCGCGAGATCCATCCGTTCACCAGTCTTGAGCCAACCGGTGTTTAATAACCATACATTTGTATCATGTTGGATGATCTTATTTTTCAAAAGGTCTCCATATACACGAGGGTGTCTTGTTATGAAAGGTTCGGCGAAGCATGAACTAAATGTTTTTATTGGTTGGGAAATACCTTGCTCGGTTCCTGTCATTTTACATGTATAACCCAACATAAAGTAGAACCGTGCCTGGGCGATTGTCAGTTTCGATATTGCTGGGAATATTCCGAACGCGTCACATACGAGGAAAATGATGTTTTTGGGATGCGTGTCTGAATATGCAGGTATTTTAACATTATCCAGGTGGGACAACGGATATGAGCACCGTGTGTTTTGTGTAATTGATGTATCCGAGTAGTCTGGTAACCCATCGTCGTCCACGATAACATTCTCGATGACAGCACCGTGGCGTATAGCATTGAATATTTCGGGTTCACGACTCTGTGTCAAGTTTATACATTTGGCGTAACAACCACCTTCAACGTTGAATATCCCGCGGTCGGTCCAAACGTGTTCGTCATCACCGATGAGTTGGAGTCCTTCGGTAGCTGATAAAGTAGTTTTTCCAGTACCACTTAGACCAAAGAACATGATTGTTTCACCACGAGGGGTCAAACACGCACTCGAGTGGAGTGGTAGATGATGATTTCTTGGCATAATGTGCATTATGTATGTAAGAACCAGCTTTTTCATTTCGCCTGCGTACTTGGTGCCATATATTACCGCTCGCCCTCGATCGAGGTCCATACCCACAAGGTTTTCGGTGATTCCCGAACGATGGGTCTCTTCCACACATGTTCCAGGAACGGCGATGTCACCGCAGTTCAAAATGGTGAGGTCAATATCTGATGCGGTGTGACGACAATCAGCCAGGATGAGCATATTGCGTATGAATAATGCATGGTATGGATCGGAACATATGGTACGAACGTTGATCCGCTCTCCCCCATCGCGGTCGTCCCACCCAGCGTACGAGTCGATTATGTATATATGTTTGTGTCCAACCCCGAAGATGTGTTTCAGTCCGTAATTGTAATATAATTCATGTGAAGTCTGTGACATTTCTTTATTGACGGTCCCCCACCAAACATCATCGTGGGTTATGTCACCACATGAAATTCGTTTGTCGTCGGGACATCGACCGGTATATTTCCCGCTGTACGCAACAATCGCACCAGTAGATGTGGTGCGGTATAGTTCGGTTGCATGACGGTATAATTCGTCTATACCTGGGTTATGTGAGATCATACATAATGCAAATATATTATCTATGATATGAAAGCATAATAGTTGAATTACACCCTTGGTAAGGTAATTTTTGAGGAAAATACTAAATGTTTTACGATTATAGACATTCAACTGTGTAGTATATATTATATGAGACTGAGTGCGTCGACGTAGTTGTTTATATCGATGAGTTCCTCTTGAGTACGAATACATTTCACCTTTATGTGTTCAATTAGTGGTATTTTTATGAGAATTATATTGGCGTTTTCTCTTTTTTTAATGATGTTCACAACCTCGACAACATGGTCTTCTGTTGAGTTATAGCATTCCTGTATAAACTGGATATTTGAGACCAGCATCATATTATCGGCGCATATTATTCCCGTACAAACGGAATCTAACACAAGGTCTTTTGCACAGCACTCTCCTCGAGTAATTACTTTTGAGAATTTATTTTTTACAATTTTTATGCGGTCTTGGTCCGTTGGGTTTTCAGTTGTTATGTATGGTATTTTTACGTCCCCTGGTTGGGAAATGATGTCTGTCATGATTTGGGCTGTGATAAGAGCCATATTCCCTGGTATTATCAACGTTTGAGCATTATTATATCGTCGTAATTTCGAACGACACATGTTTATTGCGTGTCCGGTTCCGAGTGACGGACCTTGATTTATAAATTCGACATCGTCAATTGCTGCGTATTTTCGTACGCATTCGCGTACTTTAAGCTCATTTTCATTTACAATTACAATTAGTTTTCGCGGGAGTAAACGAGCCGCTTCATTTATAATGCGAACAACAATTGGAACGTCGCCAACCTCTTCTATAACTGCGTGGCTATCTTTATGAGAATCCATGCGGGTTCCACTGCCACCAGCCATTATAATAATGATTATTTGCTTATCCATTTGGTATATATATATAGTATAATATAGTATATTATTATGCTGTAATAAATAGTGGTTATTTTATTGTTTGTATACGAATGGGTTTAGGTTGGTTATATATTCCATTATCTCTTCGATTGTTGTTGTTGATAGGAGGAAAATGGCTGATGTGAATACAAGACGTTGGTCAAATTTTGTAAATCGTGTTTGGGTGAATGGGTTGAATCTCACGATGATAATAATACACACATATAATTTCATAAAGTAATTTAATTTTGATAGATATGTACCCACATTTTCGCCACCGAGTCCCAGAATGATTGCTGTTACCAGTATGTATGTGAAAGTTAATCCGGTGAAAAATATTTTTTCGTATGGCATAGTCGTCATATTAATATGTCTTATATATAGTGGGTATAAAATAATATATCGGATGATTTAGTCATTTGTAAATATACACGCGAAATAGTGGTCATAGATTCGTCGCATCGCCATTTTATTATATGTTATTATTGTATATGTCGAAAATATGCCCAACTGATAGCATGGACCAAGAGTTAAATAACCGTATATTTGCAAGGAATGTTCCATCTCATACGATTGATCCGGTGTTCTCTCCAAAACCGATGGCGACGCGGTATACGACGATGAATATTCTGGATAATAATGAGAATAATTTGGTAACCCCGATTTCGGGTGGGAATGATTTTCAGACGACTACAACATTCTACCCTGGTGACCGAAAGCCGAATTGGAATGGGTTTGTAACAAATGTGCACACCGAATCTATATTGAGGAATCAATTTTTTGCCATTCAGAAAGGAGACCATTCACAGTATGTTCCAGAATCGACAAGTGATCTATATGTGAACAAGAATATCCCGACTGGAAAGCCACATGTGAGTGGTATTGAAGAAAAGGAGGAATTAATTTTCGAGGAACAGACATTCGAGAACTTTAATCCCAATATATTCGGTGTTGGTAATCTACTTTTCAATAACAGCACACGGGTTCAGCGAAATGAGAATTTAAAATAAGTGTATGACGTGAGAATTTAACATCGTATTAGGTTTTTCTCTCTTTCTCTCTAATAAAATAAAAAAACATCACCATGACTACCAGAACGGGTGGTGATGGTGTATTGCGGTATGCATCGACGAATTATTTATATTACACAGAAATATATCTCCGTATAATATATCAGTATATGCCACGGACACATAAGGCTCGAGGTGGCACGCGTAAGGATAATAAGAAGAAACCCAAGAACTCTAAGAAAAATAACAAGACACGTGTGAAGCGTAAGAAGAATCCTCTTAAGTGTGCTCCCAAATCTTCAAATAATCAGTTTTCATGTTATTCAAATGCGCAATTATTCGAACTTAAGAGAGCGTGGAACCAATCTAAACTCCCCAAGATAACGACGAATAATCCTCACGGAATATGGTTGTTTTTGCGTGATAAGTATAAGGATACATGTGGAAAAGAGTCGTGTTGGTTGAAGGATGCAAATATGACGGAAAAGGTTAAGAAGCATATAATTAAACACGCGTTTGCACCTCGCGCGCCGGCGGAATGGAATAATAACCCAAACACATGGTTATCTAGTACCGATATTGTTAAGGTTATGGAACAATATGAATATGCGTATCCACACTTTAGGTTTATTGGTCCTTCCCCAATAGATTTCGACAAAAAATTGGCGTTTAACCAATGTGTGTGGAATGATTTGTGTAATATTGACATCGGTCAGCTTCTTCAGAACAACAAGTCTATATTGGGAATGATTTTCAATCTGGATCCTCACTACAAAGATGGGTCCCACTGGGTATCGATGTTATTTAACCTGAGTACGGGTGAAATATATTACTTTGATAGTGTAGGAGAAAAGATTCCTCCACAGATAAAAAGATTACAGAAAAGTATCGAAGAACAGAGCGGTCGTCTAAAATTAAAAACTCACTTTGACCAGCTTTACCCGACGGTGGAACACCAGATGAGGAATACCGAATGTGGTATGTATTCACTTTATTTTATTATTATGATGCTTACGGGTGAAAAAAAATGGTCTGATTTCAAAACGACTGCTCGAATAACTGACGATGAAATGGAAAAATTTAGGAAGGTATTTTTTAATCAGGAACTATGAATATGAGATATGACTGAATGTACGGATAAAATATCAAATTGATTTTATGTATTAGAGATATATGATATAAATTATACAATATGTCTTCTGAATTTGCGACAACGAACAACAAAGGTTTATTATGGGATCTGATGCGTAATGATTCTGTTGGATTCAAACGCGGGTTGGTAGATAATTTCGCGGGAACACAAAAGATCTTCGAAAATTGTATCGAAAAAGTAAGAGTTTCACAGGTACATGGTGAAACTCTTATTGATATTAATAAACGATTTATCACACATATGAATGCCGAATTGTCTTCTATATTAAATACGGAAAAGGATAATGACAAGCCACCGAGACACACACCGGTCTTGGCAAAGGAACTCCAGATGTCAAGAGTCGATAAAATGAAGCAGGAATTCGACGCAAAGCAGCGAGATATGGATTCGTTATTGAATGCCCCTACTCCGGAACAGATTGACTTTTCTCTTAAATCAGATGACCCGATGAATGACGTTGATAATATTTTGTCAAATAAACTGGCTGAGCGTAATTATGATATAGCGAGTGTTGCAAGTAGCAACAACGAAACGATAGGTGACGCAAAAAAGTGGTTAGGTTTAGATACAGATTCAAACGGGGGAAATACAGAACCACAGAACGAGATTGTGGTTCCCCCAACAAAGTCTTACTCCGCTCACAATATTTTCGATAAGTTAAAGCCTTCTACAGATGTTCATGTGGAATTTATGACGGAACAGATGGATGACATCAACCCTCGTACAGACATACACCATTTACTTACGATGGTTTTAGCAAATCAGAAAAAGATAATGACCCATTTGAATATAGTTTGATATTGATAACTTTCAATATTTTTTTCAGTCTATTTAGTATTATGCCCCCTAAAATCCGGATTGGTATAAATGGGTTCGGACGGATTGGAAAATCTTTGCTCATAAATAGTTTTTACAGTAATAACATCGATGTAGTTGCTGTAAATGCCCCAGACTTTAGGGTTGAGACTATTAAGTCATATATTGGATATGACAGTGCACATGGTAACAAATATAAAACTATATTTGACACAGAGGTTATATCGGGTAACACTTTTGGTGTGAATGGGAAACGAGTTACTGTGTTGGATAAGCGGGTCCCGACTACTAATATGTGGGAAGAAACCAAAGTAGATTACATATTGGAAACTACCGGAAAGTTTCTGACAAAGGCTGGTGCTGATAAACATATCGATGGGTTTAGTGGATTTATTATGTGCTCGCCACCAAAGGATGATACACCGCAATTTGTTGTGGGTGGTAACCACGAAATGTATGCCGGAGAACCGGTTATAAGTAACGCGTCTTGCACAACCAATTGTATTGTACCTGTTCTTAAAGTGCTTGGTGATATTTCCCCGATAGAGTGTGTTAGTTTTCTCACAGTTCATGCGGCGACGGCATCACAGAATGTGATTGACGGTGTTCATTTGAAAAGTCGGATACATCGTAGTGTGTTGAATAATATTATTCCGCATACCACCGGTGCGAGCAGTTCGATTGTGAGTGTGCTCCCTGAGCTTAGTGGAAAGATATTTGGTTCGTCGGTTCGTGTTCCAACGAACAACGTAAGTATGGTGGACCTCAACGTGCGATTTATAGATGGGGTGTCTCTCGACGAGGCGTTGAATCGATTTAGATGCTCTCAGTATGTGGATGTTAATGAGGATCCACATTTGGTGAGTTCGGACTTCATGACGTCATCGTGTCCGAGCATTGTGGATGAACACTATTGTACACAGATGGGAGACAAAGAGTTGAAGATAGGTGTTTGGTATGACAACGAGTGGTCATATAGTGCACAGGTATTGAGACTGGTTGAACATATTGGTATGGAAAAACGGGGATTATGGAGGGGTTGAATGAATTGAATGAATACAATAATTGATTGAGTGATACCAATTATTTTATTATTAGATAGTATATGCCCACTCTTGGAAAATTTTACACGATAATAGATATGGGTAAATATAAACGAAACCTTCTAGATGATATAGATAATACGGCAATTAATAACGACACGATGGTCGATTTAGCCAGCGTGTATCAAGAATTGGATACTGACGACATGGATGTTGTCACAGACACAGAGGATCCATCGGGTTATAGAGGATTTTATATTAAGCATTCGACAACTGCCGAGCTCACCTCGCTGGGTTTGCGTGGACAAGAACCAGGTAGTGTCCTTAATGATGCTGGTAATGGTACGGAATTTTCGACTACCGCCTTAAATGAGATGAAAGCAGGAATAAGTCTGAATAACGAGACCGGATTCAAAGTTAACCGAGGACAGGGGGCGGCAGATTATGAGGATTTTGGTAAAGACCGTATTATGAACATAAATAAAAAAGGTAAGGTAACCACGCAACATACAAAAGAATTATATGTTCAAACTGGTTCTATGGTTGCAAATGTACGACCTGCAACC
>JGI20160J14292_10001221_pt1 | contig 21606 bp, 28 predicted proteins | sample COG_10_FD_14292 | JGI IMG/M metagenome (IMG submission 14292) | reverse complement strand
CCCGGCGCTCGCACAGGTGGACGACGTGTCAACCCGCAACACCCTGCGTGTGATTGGCGCCCTAGATACGCGCGCGAGCCTATTGCAAGCGACGAATGCGCTTGATTCGATCGCCTTAGATAAGTACAGTTTCACACGGACTGTGTTTTTGAAGCGACGCGAGCTGGCAACCCAGTCTATGTTCAGCGACCCACCCAAAGCCGATCAGGCCGATTCGGACGATCCTGCCGATTGGTAGGTGGGGCATGGTGGCAGCGCCGGGCGATAACCTGATAAGCTAAATCATGAAAAATATTTTTTTACGTCTTGCCTACCCTGCGCGGGTTGTTGTTTTCGCACTCACTGCGTTGGGCACCGTCCAGGCGAGCGCGGCAGAGATGGAGGGTCCCAACGTCCTGATTCAACGCATTGCTGATCGGGTCATCGAGACGGTCAAGACCGACCCCAGCTTGTCTGCTGGGAACGTAGCGGGTCTGCAACGTGTCGTTGATATGCAAATCATGCCGCATGTTAATTTTCAGCGCATGACGGCAGCGACGGTCGGCCGGTCTTGGCGCACGGCGACCCCCGCACAACGGACGGCTCTGCAAACCGAGTTCAAAACCTTGCTTATCCGGACCTATGCCGGTGCGGTCCGCCAGATGAAAGACCGCCGCGTAGCCGTGAAGCCTTTGCGGTTGTTGCCTGACGACGCGCGCGTGATTGTGCGCTCTGAGGTCGTGGGTGGTGGTCAGCCAATACAATTAAGTTACCGTTTAGAGAAGACGCCGAATGGTTGGTTGATTTATGACATCAATGTACTGGGCTTGTGGTTGGTTGAGACCTACCGTACCCAGTTTGCCTCCGTGAGCGGCCCGGACGGGGACGTTGAGATGCTTCTCAATGCGCTCAAGGCCTTGAATGCGGCAAACGAAGCGACAGCAGGATAAGCGGGGCAGGCGAGCCCAAATCGGCTCCCGTACACGTTAGAAACACCAAACAGCCCGTACCCTATGTCGCTCCCTGTCACCATCGCACTCCCTCAAAGCCTGACGCATGAGACCAGCGCGCAGGCGCTGGACTTGCTCGGTAATCGGCTGTTGGCTTCAGCAAGCAGCAAGCACTTGGTCGTCGATGCAGGCGCGCTTCAGGTCTTCGACTCAAGCGCGTTGAGCGTCCTTTTAGGCCTCAGGCGCTTGACGGTCGCACAGTCGATGTCGTTTGAGGTCGCCTCGCTCCCCGTTAAATTACAGCAGTTGGCGGTGGCTTACGGCGTGGACCGCGCTTTAGGTGGCCGCACAGACTAAAATAAGCGGCTAATGACCGCTATTTCCTTTCAAGACGTCTCTAAGACGTATCTCACTCCCAAAGGCCCATTCAACGCCCTGAACCATGTCAGCTTTGACATAGAGCCAGGGGAGTTTTTTGGCTTACTTGGCCCCAACGGGGCCGGTAAAACCACACTCATCAGCATTTTGGCGGGGCTCACACGTGCCACAGCAGGAGCTGTCACGGTGAATGGCTTTGATGTTGTTCGCGACTATGCCAATGCCAGACGCGCGCTGGGCGTGGTGCCTCAAGAGTTGGTGTTCGACCCATTCTTCTCGGTTCGCGAGGCCTTGCGCTTTCAGAGCGGTTACTTTGGTATTCGAAACAACGGTGCGTGGATTGACGATTTGCTGCAAGGTCTTGGGCTTGCGGACAAAGCGACGGCCAACATGCGTCAGTTGTCCGGCGGCATGAAGCGCCGCGTACTCATGGCACTGGCTTTGGTGCACAAGCCCCCGGTTCTGGTTTTGGATGAGCCCACTGCCGGCGTTGATGTGGAGTTGCGTCAAACGCTGTGGCAATTCGTCAGTCAGCTAAATAAGAACGGTACCTCGGTGCTGCTAACGACACACTACCTAGAAGAGGCCGAGGCCTTGTGCGCGCGTATCGCGATGGTGAAGAGGGGACAACTCGTTGCGTTAGAGAAAACCAGTGATTTGTTAGAGCGTGCATCGGCGAGCGTGCTGCGTTTCAAGCTCGATACCCCGCTGCCCGAGGGGTTGCGATCGCAGGCGCGCGTTACCGGGCGTGTGGTGCAGTTGCCCGCCCCAAATGCAGAGATCGTCGAGCAGATTTTGGCGCAAGTGCGTGCGGCGGGTGGCATCGCAGAGCAGGTTGAAATCAGACCAGCTGATCTCGAGGATGTCTTTCTGGCGGTTATGGAGAACCCATCATGAACGGCTGGGAAATGCTTTTTTATAAAGAAGTCTTGCGCTTCTGGAAGGTCGGTTTCCAAACGGTCGCGGCGCCGGTGCTGACGGCCATGATGTACATGCTCATTTTTGGTCATGTGTTGGAAGGTCGGGTTGAGGTCTTTGATGGTGTGTCGTACACCGCATTTCTGGCGCCTGGCCTGGTCATGATGAGTATGTTGCAGAACGCCTTTGCCAACAGCTCGTCATCGCTGATACAAAGCAAGGTGATGGGTAACCTGATCTTTATCTTGCTGACACCCTTGTCTCATTGGGCGTGGTTCTGGGCGTATGTTGCCTCATCGGTAGTGCGTGGCTTAGCCGTTGGCGTGGGTGTGATGCTGGTGACCAGTTGGTACGGGCAGCCGCACTTCGAACACCCGCTGTGGATACTGATGTTTGCAGCCTTAGGCTGTGGTTTGATGGGCGCCATGGGCATTGTGGCCGCGTTGTGGGCAGAAAAATTCGACCAGTTGGCTGCGTTCCAAAATTTCGTGATTGTGCCAATGACTTTTTTAAGTGGTGTTTTTTATTCCATACAGTCGTTGCCACCGTTGTGGCAAACCGTGAGCCATTTCAACCCCTTCTTTTACATGATTGATGGGTTTCGTTACGGCTTTTTTGGTCACAGTGATGTGACGCCGTGGTTGAGCTTGTCGGTTGTGGCGACGGCGTTTTTAATTGCGGGTGGCGTCGCTGAGCGTATGCTGCGCACGGGCTACAAAGTGCGGCAATGAGCATGCGATTCCTTACCTATTAAGCGAGAACCAATTCAATGACCGATCAAGAACTACATCAAATTATCGCCGCCGGCCTGGACTGCTCTCACCTAGAAGTGAGCGGCGATGGTCGCCATTGGACGGCTGTTATTGTGTCGCCCGCTTTTGAGGGGCTACGCGCGATCGCGAGGCATCAAAAAGTATATGCGGCGCTGGGGCAGCGCATGGCAACCGATGAGGTGCACGCCTTGTCTATGCGCACATTGACACCGGCTGAGTGGGCCAGCGCGTAAAGCCTTGCCCAGATGCACTTACACAATATTTATTTAGTGGCTTAAATCCATGGACCAGCTAAAGATTATGGGCGGACGCGATCTCCAAGGCGAGATTGATATCGCGGGTGCTAAAAACGCGACGCTGCCAGAATTATGCGCGGCGTTGCTGACGTCCCACCCGGTGGTGCTTCGCAACGTCCCGCAGCTGCAAGATGTCCGCACCATGCTGACGTTGCTCAAGAATATGGGCGTGGTCGCAGAGCGAAGCGAAGACCACACGGTGAGCCTAAACGCTGGCCAGGTCGCGACGCTTGAAGCGCCTTATGACTTGGTTAAAACCATGCGAGCCTCCATTTTGGTCTTGGGGCCTTTGCTGGCGCGTTTCGGTCGCGCACGCGTGTCATTGCCCGGTGGTTGTGCGATTGGCTCGCGACCGGTGGATCAACACATTAAAGGTCTGGAGGCCATGGGCGCGGTCATTACCGTGGCGCATGGTTACATCGAGGCCAGCTTGCCACCGGGCCAAAGCCGTCTCAAAGGGGCGCATATCACCACCGACATGGTGACGGTGACAGGGACAGAAAATTTCCTAATGGCGGCATCGCTTGCCGACGGGGAAACCGTGCTGGAGAATGCGGCGCAGGAGCCAGAGATCACTGATTTGGCGGAAATGTTGATCGGCATGGGGGCCGANATTGTGGGCCATGGGACCCGTCGCATTCGCATTCGCGGTGTTGCCGAGCTGACTGGTTGCACGCATACGGTAGTGGCTGACCGCATTGAGGCGGGTACCTTTTTGTGTGCGGTGGCGGCGGCCGGTGGCGACGTGTTTTNGCGNCGGCNGGTGGCGACGTGTTTTTGCGTCACGCGCAAGCCGCACACCTGGATGCGGTGATTGATAAATTAAGAGAAGCCGGTGTGTCTGTGCAGCCCGAGTCGGATGGCCTGCGGGTGCGCAGTGCGGGCGCCTTGGCGTTGAAGGCGCAGTCTTTTCGGACAACCGAATACCCGGGCTTCCCGACGGACATGCAGGCGCAGTTCATGGTGTTGAACGTCGCTGCTAAGGGACCGAGTACGGTCACAGAGACGATTTTTGAGAATCGTTTTATGCACGTGCAGGAGTTGCAGCGCCTGGGTGCCCACATTACGGTGGAAGGCAAGACGGCTATCATCAATGGCGGTGTTGCGCTGAGCGGTGCGCACGTGATGGCGACGGATCTGCGGGCTTCGGCCAGCTTGGTTATTGCGGGCCTGGTCGCGGATGGTGAGACCATCGTGGAGCGGGTATACCACTTGGATCGTGGCTACGATCGCATGGAGGTAAAACTCCGTGCATTGGGTGCCCACATTGAACGCGTTCGCGCATGAGGAAGTAAGCCCGTGATTACATTGGCCTTGTCCAAGGGACGTATTTTTGATGAAACGCTGCCGCTTATCGCTGCCGCCAATATCTCTGTGCTGGAGGATCCAAATACCTCCCGTAAGTTGATTTTGCCGACCTCGCGCTCGGATGTGCAAGTGGTGCTCGTTCGCGCAACCGATGTCCCTACTTATGTGGCGCAAGGGGGCGCTGATGTGGGGGTGGTTGGTCTAGATACCTTGATTGAGCATGCAGCGGAGACCGGTGGTCATGATTTGTATCAGCCCATTGACCTGCACATTGCCAAGTGTCGATTGAGTGTCGCCGTTCGTGCGGATTTTGATTACGCGAGTGCCGTGAAGCAAGGCTCACGACTGCGGGTTGCAACCAAATACACGCACGCGGCACGTGAGTTCTTTGCTAGCAAGGGTGTGCACGTTGATTTAATTAAGTTGTACGGCAGTATGGAGCTTGCGCCCCTAACTGGTTTAGCCGACGCGATTGTTGATTTGGTCTCCACTGGTAACACACTGAAGGCCAATCACTTGGTTGAGGTGGAGCACATCATGGACATCAGTTCACGCCTCGTCGTGAACCCGGCGAGCTTGAAGTTGAAGCGTGAGACCCTGCAGCCCCTCGTGCAGGCCATACGCGATGCGGTTGCCCTTAACGCGAAATAGAAAGACTTAACAACCATGTCAGGTGTCTTGAACATCCCCGTTCTGAATACGTCGCAGACAGATTTCGAAGCGCAATTTCACGCGCGCTTGCATTGGTCTGGTGACACAGACGATGCGATTGAAGCGCGTGTAGCGGACATCATTGCGGCTGTGCGGGCAGATGGTGACGCGGCCGTATTGGCGTTCACACATCAATTTGATAGCCTGCAGGCGCCAACGATGCGTGACTTGGAGATTACGCAAGGGGAGATGCGTGCGGCCTACGAGGGGTTGCCCATCGACCAACGAGAGGCCCTGACTGACGCGGCGGGGCGGATTCGCAGCTACCACGAGGCACAAAAGGCGGCTAACGGACAGTCGTGGCAATACCTTGATGCGGAAGGTAACTTATTGGGTCAGAAGGTGACACCGCTAGACCGTGTCGGTATTTACGTCCCGGGCGGGAAGGCCGCGTATCCGTCCAGCTTGCTCATGAACGCCATCCCCGCGCATGTGGCTGGTGTCGACGAGATTGTGATGGTCGTCCCGACGCCGCGGGGTGAAAAAAATGCCTTGGTACTCGCCGCCGCCTACGTGGCAGGGGTGACCAAGGCTTACACCATTGGTGGTGCGCAGGCCGTTGCCGCCTTGGCCTATGGCACAGAGACAATTCCAAAGGTTGACAAAATCACTGGCCCCGGAAACGCCTATGTGGCCAGCGCGAAGCGCCGTGTGTTTGGCCAAGTCGGTATCGACATGATCGCCGGGCCAAGCGAAATCTTGGTCCTCGCTGATGGGTCGACGCCGGCCGATTGGGTGGCCATGGACTTGTTCAGTCAGGCCGAACACGATGAGCTGGCACAAAGCATTTTGCTGACGCCTGACGCTGACTACGCGCAAGCGGTGCTTGCGGCCATGACCCGCCTGTTGCCCTCCATGCCAAGGGCGGCCATCATTGAGCGCTCATTAAATGACCGAGGTCTGGTGGTGATTACGCGCGATATGGCGCAAGCCTGCGACATTAGCAACCGGATTGCCCCTGAGCACCTAGAGGTTTCCAGCGCGCAACCGCACGACTGGGAACCCCTTTTGAAGCACGCGGGTGCGCTGTTTTTAGGCGCCTACACCAGCGAGTCACTCGGCGACTACTGTGCGGGTCCCAACCACGTCTTACCCACCTCTGGCACCGCGCGATTTAGTTCACCGCTGGGCGTATATGACTTCCAAAAGCGCAGTAGTCTGATTGAGGTGAGTGTGGAGGGCGCGCAGGTGTTGGGTCGGATTGCGCAGACGTTGGCCATGGGCGAAGGCTTGCAGGCCCATGCGCAATCTGCTGCGATGCGCTTAAAAAAATGATGGCAGAGTCTGCACCTCATTGCCCTTTCTCTGTTTAACCGCTTATGTCCGCTAATAACCAAACTCATAACCACAGCCAAGCGCTCTCAAAGGCATCCGCCGAGGCACCTACGGCAACGCGTGCCGACGGCAATCGGGCGACCTTGGCGTCGGCCATGCGCGTCTTGCGCCCTGATTTAGCGGCTATGCACGCCTATGTGGTCCAAGATGCAGCGGGCATGGTCAAGCTAGATGCCATGGAGAACCCGTACCGGCTCTCAGACACCTTGCAAGCAGCGCTCGGCGCGCGGTTGGCCAACGTCGCGGTGAACCGCTACCCTGGTCAGCGCGTGGATGCGTTGAAGCAGGCGTTGACACAGTACGTGGATCTCCCATCTGACATGGGTCTTGTGTTGGGCAATGGGTCGGACGAGCTCATTTCACTGCTGGCATTGGCCTGTGACCGCCCGCATGCGACCGTGTTAGCCCCAGAGCCCGGCTTCGTGATGTACGCCGTCAGCGCCAACTTGCAAGGTTTGACCTATGTGGGTGTGCCCTTGCTGCCCGATTTTTCCTTGGATGTGGATGCGATGTTGGCGGCGATAGACCAGCATCAGCCCGCCATCATCTACCTTGCCAACCCCAATAACCCAACGGCGAATGCTTGGGATGTGGATGCGATGCGCCAGGTCATCGCCGCGGCACCCGGATTGGTGGTCGTCGACGAGGCCTATCAGCCCTTTGCGGACACCACTTGGTTGGATGAAATACGACGAGATGCTGCCGCTAACCAACATGTTTTGTTGATGCGAACGCTCTCTAAATTTGGTTTGGCAGGCGTTCGGGTGGGCTATATGGTCGGGGCCGCCGCTTTAATTTCTCAAATCGATAAATTGCGGCCGCCCTACAACATCAGTGTGCTGAATGCCGAGTGCGCTCTGTTTGCGCTGGAGCACGCAGATGTCTTTGCCGGGCAAGCGTCGGCTATTCGCGCTGATCGAACGCAGCTACAGGCTAGCTTGGCGGCTTTTCCCCGTTGTGAGGTGTATCCGAGTCAGGCCAACATGATCTTGATGCGTGTACCAGACGCAACAAAGACCTTTCAGGCGCTCAAGGCGGCGGGGGTCTTGGTGAAGAATGTTTCTACAATGCACGTATTACTGCGTAACTGCTTGCGCATCACGGTCGGTACGCCCGACGAAAACGCCCAACTGCTGACTGCTTTGAAAGCTGCCTTATGAACGCCCCGGTCATAGAGACACCCCGCAAGGGCGATGTCACCCGCAACACCGCTGAGACGCAAATCCGCGTTCAAGTGAATTTAGATGGCACGGGACAGGCACATTTGCAGACGGGCATTGGATTTTTTGACCACATGCTGGATCAAATCGCTCGCCATGGCTTGATTGACTTGGATATTCAAGCGGTTGGCGATTTGCACATTGACGGCCACCACACGGTGGAGGACGTCGGCATCACCTTAGGTCAAGCGGTGGCGCAAGCCATTGGCGAAAAGCGGGGCATCATGCGCTATGGCCATGCCTATGTGCCGCTGGATGAGGCCTTGTCGCGCGTGGTCATTGACTTCTCGGGTCGCCCTGGCTTGCATATGGACGTGCCGTTTAAAAGTGGCATGGTCGGCGCGTTTGACACCCAGTTGGCATTTGAGTTTTTCCAAGGTTTCGTCAATCACGCCGGTGTGACGCTGCACATTGACAACCTCAAAGGTGAGAATGCGCACCACCAAGCGGAAACGGTGTTTAAGGCCTTTGCGCGTGCGATGCGGTCCGCCCTGACGCGTGACCCACGTGCGCCGACGGCGGTGCCTTCTACCAAGGGTAGCCTGTAATTACCTGGCAAGCGCGGCCTCTACCTAGACGTGGCCTCCTTTAAATGCGAGTCTGAACGGTGTCGTCTTCTTCAAAATCCGCCCCCTTTGTGGCCATCGTCGACTACGGCATGGGCAACCTGCGTTCGGTGTACAACGCGCTCTCTTTTGTGGCGCAGGGTAGTGGGCTGGACGTCAAAATAACCAATGAACCCGCTGATGTCGCCAACGCCGACCGTATTTTGTTACCCGGGCAAGGCGCCATGGGCGACTGTGTTGCCGAGCTCAATCGGTCGGGTATGCGCGACGTCGTTCTGCGCGCTGCAGAGAGTAAGCCGCTGTTCGGCATCTGTGTGGGGATGCAAATGTTGTTGTCACACAGCGAGGAAAATGACACCCAAGGATTGAACTTGATTCCCGGCAGCGTCAGAAAATTTCAATTGCAAGGTGCGTTACAGGCGGATGGTAGTCGGTTTAAAGTACCTCAAATGGGTTGGAATACGGTCCATTACTCGGCTGATGGCGTGGTTCACCCGTTATTTAACGGCGTGGCAGATGGCTCACATTTTTACTTTGTGCACAGCTTTTTTGCAGCAACGCAGACCCCTGCGCACTGCGCAGGACAGACCCATTATGGGGATTGGTTTTGCGCCGCGATTGCGCGTGACAACCTGTTTGCGACCCAGTTCCATCCGGAGAAGAGTGCCGATCAAGGTTTGACACTCTACAAAAACTTTTTAAACTGGAACCCGTGAGGCCTTCGTGCCCACCCGTTTTTGCCTCGCCCTTTCTCAACCTAACCAAAAAATAGCCATGTTGCTGATTCCTGCTATCGATCTAAAAGATGGTCAATGTGTTCGCCTAAAACAGGGTGATATGGACCAAACCACCGTGTTCGGAGAAGACCCTGCCGCAGTCGCACGCAGTTGGGTGGATAAGGGCGCGCGTCGCATTCATTTGGTGGATCTCAACGGAGCGTTCGCTGGGCAACCCAAAAATGAGTTGGCGATTAAGCGCATCTTGGCCGAAGTCGGTGATACGGTCGATGTGCAGTTGGGGGGCGGTATTCGCGATCTCGACACCATCGAGCGTTATTTGGATGCGGGTTTGGCTTATGTGATTATTGGCACAGCCGCCGTGAAAAATCCTGGCTTTTTGCAAGACGCCTGCTCGGCATTTGGCGGACACATTATTGTGGGCTTAGATGCCAAAGACGGTAAAGTGGCGACCGATGGTTGGAGTAAGTTGACGGGACATGAGGTCGTTGACCTTGCGCTTAAGTACCAAGACTACGGCGTCGAAGGCATTATTTACACTGACATTGGCCGGGATGGCATGCTGTCAGGCATCAATATTGACGCCACGGTGAAACTCGCCCAAGCGCTAAAAATCCCGGTGATTGCGTCTGGCGGCCTGTCCAATATGGACGACATCCGCTCCCTGTGTGCCGTCGAGGAAGAGGGTGTTGAGGGTGTCATTTGTGGCCGCGCCATTTACTCAGGCGATTTGGATTTTGAAGCGGCACAAGCGCTTGCGGATGATCTGAATGGTTGATGTTGTATCGCCGATAAGTGGGGTGCGCTAATGCTGGCAAAGCGGATCATTCCTTGTCTGGACGTAGCGGGTGGGCGCGTGGTGAAAGGCGTCAACTTCGTGGCCTTGCGAGATGCGGGTGACCCTGTCGAAATTGCCGCACGCTATAACGCGCAGGGCGCGGATGAAATTACGTTTTTAGATATCACGGCAACCAGTGACGGGCGTGATCTCACGCTGCATATGATTGAGTCGGTGGCCTCGCAGGTGTTTATCCCCTTGACGGTGGGGGGCGGTGTACGCACGGTCGAGGATGTGCGACGCCTGCTGAACGCTGGCGCAGATAAAACGAGCTTCAACTCCGCTGCCATTGCCAATCCCGATGTCATCAATGATGCCTCGGCCAAATATGGGTCGCAGTGTATCGTGGTGGCCATCGATGCCAAACGGCGCGGCGGCGATGAGCTCGCGTTGCGCGGACCGGGTTGGGATGTTTATAGCCACGGCGGACGTCAAAACACAGGTCTAGACGCGGTCGAATGGGCTAAAAAAATGGTGTCTGCGGGGGCGGGTGAGATCTTGCTGACGAGTATGGACAGGGATGGGACCAAGTCTGGGTTTGATTTGAAGCTGACCCGTGAGATCAGTGACTCGGTGCACGTCCCAGTGATCGCTTCGGGCGGCGTTGGTCAGTTAGAACACTTGGTTGAAGGTATCAGTGAGGGACATGCCGATGCGGTCTTGGCCGCAAGTATTTTCCACTTCGGACAGCACACCGTTGGTGAGGCGAAAGCCATGATGCACAGCCGTGGCATACCGGTGCGCTTGGATAGGCCAGCGGCTCAACAGGTGGCCGCATGAGTTGGCTAGACAAGGTTAAGTGGGATGCCCAGGGGCTGGTTCCGGCGATTGCGCAGGAGCAGGGAAGCGGCGATATCCTGATGGTGGCCTGGATGAATCGAGAGGCGCTGACCTTAACGAATGCGTTGGGGCGGGCGGTTTATTACAGTCGGTCGCGCCAGAAACTTTGGCATAAAGGTGAAGAGTCGGGTCATGTGCAACAGCTGCATGCCATTCGTCTCGACTGCGATGGGGATGTGGTGCTTTTACAAGTGACGCAACTGGGGCATCACCCAGGCATCGCCTGTCATACGGGTCGCCATAGTTGCTTTTTTCGCGAATTAAAGACCGATGCATGGGTCGCTATTGATCCGGTTTTGAAAGATCCCGGTGACATTTACAAACAGGGTGAATGACATGAGTAACACCGATACGCTGATGCGCTTAGCCGAGGTGATTGAGTCGCGCAAAGAAAAAAACGGGGGTGATCCCGATGTGAGTTATGTGGCGCGATTGCTGGCAAAGGGGCCCGATAGCTTTTTAAAAAAGGTGGGAGAGGAAGCCACCGAGGTGGTGATGGCGGCCAAAGATGTAGACCACGCGTCCGGCGATAGCGCCGCACTGCCGGCGCTACGCGCAGGCTTAGTGGGCGAGATGGCGGATTTGTGGTTCCACACCATGATTACCTTGGCGCACTTTGACCTGACACCCAACGACGTCTTGGCTGAACTCGCACGCCGCGAAGGGCTTGGCGGTTTGGAGGAAAAAGCGTTGCGCAAGTCGGCTCAACGCGACGTCGATGACGCAATCCCCGCGTCGACGCACAAGTAGTCGCGTTTGATGCATCCTCACGANAACCCCACTTTCGACGCGCAGCAGGCCGCCTTGGCGCGCCTACGTGGGCTCAATACAACCAGCGTGGTCAGTTATGTCCTGCACACCATCGTCGCCATTGGTGCCCTGATTCCAGGTGGTCAATGGGGGCCACTACTGTTGTTAGTGGCCTTGGTGATCGATATGTATAAGCGCAACGATGCCCAAGGGACGTGGTACGCCTCTCATTTTTCGTGGCGCTTGCGCTCGGTTTTTTGGGCGGGCTTTGCCTATCTCGTCACCTTGCCTTTGTGGCTGCTGTTTCTCTGGCCAGGGTGGCTCGCTTGGCTGCTGATTTCGATTTGGTTTTTAATTCGAATCGTTCGTGGTTTCATGGGGTTAAACGCCGGGCGAGATATGCCTGCTTGAGGCAATTTTTATAAAAGGAAGCGATAAGCCATGTCTGCCGAGCTGAGAGATCACGACGAAAACTGTTTGTTTTGTAAAATTGCAAGCGGTCACATACCCAGTAAAAAAGTCTACGAAGACGAAGACATCTTTGCGTTTCACGACATTGCCCCGTGGGCACCGGTGCATTTTTTGATCGTTCCTAAGAAGCATATTCCGTCTATGGCGCAACTGACTCCGGCCGATGCAGGCGTCATGGGGAAAATAATGACGCTGGCGCCGCAACTGGCGTTAGAACAAGGTTGCGCGCCCTACCCGAATGGGGGCTTCCGTGTGGTGGTGAATACGGGTGCGCACGGTCACCAAGAGGTACACCACCTACACGTACACGTCATGGGTGGTCCCAGGCCTTGGAATAAGGGCTAAGGGCTGAGCAGATCTTTTTGTAGGTGAATTTTCACCGGCAAGCCGATATCCGCTCTGGGCGACGTAGAATTTGACGGAATAACAGGCTGGCGCTAGGCTAGTGGACTAAAAGTTTAGGAGATTCTCATGGGTGCTTTTTCAATTTGGCATTGGCTTATCGTTCTGCTGATCGTTGTGATGGTCTTTGGCACGAAAAAGCTCAAAAACCTAGGCTCAGACTTGGGTGGGGCCGTTAAGGGTTTCAAAGACGGCATGAAACAGGGCGAGTCGGACGAGACACCAGAGCAGGTTGCGCAGGCTACCGCAACGGAAAAGACGGCTGAAACCATAGACGTCGAAGCGAAGGCCAAATCCTAAGTGTCTCCATGGGGCGAGTCCCCGGTGGGTAGGCTGGCGCCACTATCGGTTGCCAGAAGCCACGAGCGAACAGATGACACATGATTGATTTAGGTATTTCAAAACTGGCGATGATCGGCGTGGTTGCGCTCATCGTCATTGGGCCAGAAAAGCTCCCNCGCGTAGCGCGTACCGTTGGTACCCTGCTGGGTAAGGCCCAGCGTTATATTTCCGACGTCAAGTCAGAGGTCAGCCGTTCGATGGAGCTCGACGAGTTGCGCAAGGCTAAAGAGGGCTTTGAGGGGGCTGTCAAGGACGCAACCAAGGCGGTAGAGTCTTCCGGTAAGGACTTTGAAGAGTCTTGGTCCGAAGCGACCAAAGGCCTAGAGTCCTCGGACGGTGAGGCCTCCGGAGATATTGAAAAATTTGACTACGGCTATCCCGATCTCAGTGAAACCCCGTTTTACAAGACACCCAAGAAGCGGTGGCGGTCAAAACAGTCTGCTGTACCCAAGTGGTTTAAAGCCCGCAGCGGTGGCCGCTCACATATTCAGTCAGGCGCGGCGCGCGTGGCTCGTTTTCGCCCCCGTGTGAAACCAATTGCGGACTAAATACCCTTAAAAATGAGTGATTCCACTTCCAAGCCAGACGAGTTGGCGGGTACAGAGCAGTCCTTTGTGCAGCACCTCTTGGAGCTGCGCAACCGCTTGGTGTATTCCTTTTTTGGCTTGCTTGTTTGCATGGGCGCCCTTGCGATCTGGCCGGGGCCTGCAACCCTGATTGACTGGATTGCGATACCCATACAGGCGCACATGCCGCCCAACACCAAGCTCATTGCAGTTGGCGTTTTTTCACCCTTCTTCATACCGCTAAAGGTACTGATGATGGCGTCGTTTTTACTGTGCCTGCCTTGGCTGATGTTTCAGGCGTGGTCGTTTGTGGCGCCAGGCTTGTATAGCAAGGAAAAGCGCTTCGCGGTGCCGTTAATCATTTTTGGTAGCTTGTTGGCCTATCTGGGCATTGGGTTTGTTCAGTTCTTAGTGCTGGACAAAATGTTCGCGTTTATCCAAGCCTTTGCTCCGCCAAGCGTTGCAGCGACCCCCGATATTGCGTCCTATGTAGAGGCTATTTTGTCGCTCTACCTCGCGTTCGGCCTTGCCTTCCAAGTGCCGATTGTGGTGATGTTACTGGTACGTTTTGGGATAGTGAACGTGGAGCAGTTGTCAGCTTTCAGAGGCTATTTCGTGGTGCTCGCCTTTGTCATCGCTGCGTTGGTGACGCCACCCGATGTGATCTCACAACTGTCCTTGGCGATTCCCATGTGCCTGCTTTATCAGTGCGGCATTTGGGGCGCTAAATGGTTTGCCAAGCCGATCAAGTCTGAGGACACCGACGAGAGCTGAAAATGCGTTATCGACTCCGCTGGTGTGGATGCGGTCGCTGTTGAGGCTTGATTGAGAGGGCGAGTTGTTGACCATTCCGCCAAATGGCGACGTCCGTCGTTGCGCCGGGCGCCAATGCCGATACGATGTTCAGCAAATCACGGACGCTCTGAATGTCTTGCTTGTCGATGCTGAGCATGACATCGCCCGGTCGTATGCCTGCACGTGATGCGGGTCCACTTTGTAAAACGCCTGCGACCAACACACCTTTGTTTACGTTGAGGTCTAGGTTGCTAGCCATCTCTGGTGTCAATGCTTGCGGCTCGATTCCAATCCAGCCGCGCGTAACAGATCCTTTTTCTACGATGTCTTGCAACACGCTAGAAGCCACCGAGGCGGGAATGGCGAAACCAATTCCTAGGGAGCCACCCGACTGCGAATAAATAGCGGTATTGATGCCCACTAAATCCCCGTTAACGTCGACCAGCGCGCCCCCGGAGTTGCCGGGGTTAATGGCCGCGTCAGTTTGAATGAAGTTCTCGTAGGTGTTGATCCCCAATTGCGTGCGACCCAGCGCGCTCACGATACCGCTGGTGACCGTTTGCCCTACGCCAAATGGGTTGCCAATAGCCAACACCGTGTCACCGACAAAAATCGCGTTCGAATCCCCCATGGTGATGGCGGGAACCTCGCCGATGGCGATTTGTAGCACGGCCAAGTCGGTGTCGGGGTCAACGCCTAACAGGCTGGCGGACGTTCGTCGTCCATCGGCCAGCGTGACCTGAATCGTGTCAGCGTTTTCAACCACATGGTGATTGGTCAAAATATAGCCGCGTGGACTCACAATCACGCCAGAGCCCATATTGGCGCGGCCGGGCGCTGTTGGGTTCTGCTCAGGGTCACCGAAGAAGAAACGAAACAAGGGGTCATTGCTGCGCGGGTCTTGTTGGGCGTCACCGGCCTTGCTAGCCTGAATGCTGACCACGGCGGGCAGCGCGGCCTCTGCCGCAGCGCGCAGGCTACCTGCGGCGCTTGGCGCTTTTTGCGTGACCGGTGCGCGCGTGACCAGGGTGTGGGATGACCAAGCGAGGTGGTCCAGCCGCTGCAGCCACTGCGGCTTGAGTGTCAAGACCACAAAATACGTAGCGAGCAAGACAGTTGCCGCCTGCGAGAATAAGAGCCAAAGACGTTTCATCATGCTATTGTGGCGCGGTACGGGTGGTTTCTGCACGCCGCATGGTGATTGTCCGCATGCATTGAGCGCTGTTTGGTACATTCTCACAAAAGCCACCGAGCGCCTGCTGCGCCCACCTAACGCAAGTTGAAGTTGTCCATGTCCACCTCCACCTCCACCTCCATCGTCACCGCCACCGCTATCCCCCATACCACCCGGCCTCGCGCCGTCACCACGCAAGCGGTCGTTGACCAACTGCACACTTGGCTGGTGCCAGACCAATTCAAAGATTACGGGCCCAATGGTTTGCAGGTGGAGGGTGGCGCACAGATCACCCACGTGGTGAGCGGTGTGACAGCGAGCCTCGCGTTGATTGAGGCGGCAGTTACCTGCAAAGCCGACGCCATTTTGGTACACCACGGCCTATTTTGGCGAGGACAGACCGGCGTGGTGACCGGGTGGATGCGGCAGCGCCTGTCGTGCCTGCTGACTAACAACGTGAACCTGTTGGCCTACCATTTGCCTTTAGATGCCCACCCCATCTACGGTAACAACGCGGCCCTGGCGAGACACTTGGGCTTGACGCCATTACCCATCGACGTCGGCCGTTTTGGGGACCAACGCTTAGGTTGGTTAGGGACCAGTGACCACAAAGACTTGGCCAGCCTCGCGCAGTCGGTTGGCGACAGCCTAGGACGCGCACCCGTTGTGATTGGGGAGGCTAGTCAACCTATCCGCACAGTCGCTTGGTGCACGGGCGGCGCGCAAGGGTTTTTCGAAGCCGCGATAGCCGCGGGTGCCGATGTGTTCATCACCGGTGAAATTTCAGAACCGCAGGCGCACTATGCCAGGGAGTCGGGTGTGGCCTACATGGCTTGTGGCCATCATGCCACCGAGCGTTACGGTGTCGCCGCCCTGGGTGAGGCACTTGCCGCGCAGTTTGGAGTCGCCCACACCTTCATTGATATTGATAATCCCGCATGACTGCTTCGACCACACAGGCTCCGCTATCAACACCACCTGTGGCGATAACATCGGCGCCGGCGCCCACGCCCGCGAATAGCCTGCCCATTGCCCTATCCATGGGTGACCCGGCGGGTATCGGTCCGGAGATCATTGTTAAAGCGTGGCAACGGTTGCTCGCGCAGGCCGCGACCATGGGCACCATCCCTTGCCGCTGTGGGTGGCGGGCTCTGCCGCGGTATTCGCAGATTTGATGGCCGCTCATGCGCCGGAACAGCAAATGGCGGTGGTTGCTAGTGCGCAAGAGGCGTTAATGCTTTGGCGCCAAAACCCCAGAAATCAGGCCTTGGTTTTGGTGGATGTGGGTGTGTCAGAGCAAGGCCTGCTTCCCGGTTGCGTTTCTGCAGTCGCGGGCCAGCTCGCTGGGCGTGCGATCGCCATCGCGGCCGAGGCTTGCCTGGCGGGACAAGCGCGGGCTCTGGTTACAGCGCCGATTCATAAGGTGGCGTTTGAACTGGCGGGTTACCCGTACCCAGGGCATACCGAGTACCTGCAGGCCTTGGCCGCGCGCCATGTGGGCTGTGAGGTGGCGCAGTTACCGGTCCGTATGTTGCTCGCCAACGACGAATTACAAACCGTCTTGCTAAGTATTCATGTGTCGCTGCGTGAGGCATTGGATCGTGTCACCCTCGATAACTTGGGCGAGACACTGCGTTTAACGCACACGGGTGTGCTGCAGGGTTCCGGTTTGCATCCGCGCATTGCCGTGGCAGGTGTCAACCCGCATGCGGGCGAGTCTGGCCGATTTGGGCGTGAGGAGATAGACATCATGACCCCCGCTATCGCGCAGGCGCAAGCGGCCGGGATCGATGTGGTCGGCCCGATATCCCCGGATACGGTCTTCATGCGTGCGCGGCGCGGCGAATTTGATGTGGTGGTTGCCGCCTATCACGACCAGGGTTTGATCCCCGTGAAATATATGGGTGTCGATGATGGTGTGAATGTCACGCTAGGGCTTCCGTTCGTGCGGTGTAGCCCCGACCACGGAACAGCTTTTGACATTGCAGGACAAGGTGTTGCCAGCCCACAAAGCCTTCTGAAAGCCATTGAATGGGCGATGCGCGGGTCAAAGTAGCCCTGTTTTATTACTAAGACACTGCTGTTTCGATGGTTTTCGGCTTGGAAACAAGACGCTGCCTCCAGTACAATGCAGGGTTGTCCCTAGGGTTATCCCTCCGATCAGTCCTCTCACCGAAAGAGATTCATGAGCGAAGAAAAAGTTGATAGTGGTCGCCGCACGTGGTTGATTGCATCCGCCGCTATGGGCGGCGTCGGCGCTACTGCCGTTGCCGTTCCGTTTGTTACGTCATTTAGTCCCTCCGAGCGCGCCAAAGCCGCCGGTGCGTCTGTTGAAGTGAATATTGCCGCGTTGGCACCGGGCGAGAAAGTCACGACCGAGTGGCGTGGTAAGCCGATTTGGATTTTGCGTCGCACCCCTGAGATGCTGGCAACCCTGGGCAAAGACGAACCCGAGTTGGCCGACCCTGAGTCCGACCGCACCGCATATCCCACGCCGGCCTATGCGAAAAACCGTCATCGCTCCATCAAGCCCGAGTTTTTCGTCGCCATCGGTATTTGCTCCCACTTGGGTTGCTCGCCTTCCGATAAGTTAGCGGCAGGTCCACAGCCCTCGTTACCCGAAGACTGGCCGGGTGGTTTCTTGTGCCCTTGTCATGGGTCGACGTTTGACTTGGCAGGCCGCGTGTTCAAGAACAAGCCTGCGCCTGACAACTTGGAAGTGCCTCCCCATATGTACCTGTCGGATGATGTCATCTTGATTGGTGAAGACACAGAAACCGCATAACCGTACTGGCATTACCTGTGCGCTTGAGACGCACTGCTTTTGAGGCAAAAAAAATGGCTGAATTTAAAGAGATTGCTGCGGACGCGCCACCAGCGCAAAAGTTGCTCAATTGGGTTGATAACCGTTTCCCGCTGTCCAAGCTCTACAACGAGCATTTGGCCGAATATTACGCGCCCAAAAACTTCAACTTTTGGTATTTCTTCGGCTCCTTGGCTTTGCTGGTACTCGTGATTCAGATCGTGACCGGTATTTTCTTGGTCATGCACTACAAACCGGATGCCAGCTTGGCATTTGCGTCGGTCGAGTACATCATGCGCGACGTGCCGTGGGGCTGGTTAATCCGTTACATGCACTCCACAGGCGCTTCTGCGTTTTTTGTTGTGGTGTACATGCACATGTTCCGTGGTCTGTTGTACGGTAGTTACCGTAAGCCGCGTGAGCTGGTTTGGATTTTCGGTTGTGCAATTTTCTTGTGCCTGATGGCTGAGGCCTTCATGGGCTACTTGTTGCCTTGGGGCCAGATGAGCTACTGGGGTGCGCAGGTGATTGTGAACTTGTTCGCAGCGATTCCTTTTGTGGGACCTGACTTGGCCTTGTTGATCCGCGGCGATTTTGTGGTGGGCGATGCCACACTGAACCGTTTCTTCAGCTTCCACGTCATTGCGGTACCGCTGGTCTTGCTGGGCTTGGTGGTCGCGCATATTATTGCGCTGCACGAAGTAGGCTCTAACAACCCAGATGGTGTTGAAATCAAAGCGCATAAAGATGCTGACGGCAAGCCGCTGGATGGCATTCCCTTCCATCCGTACTACACGGTGCACGACGTACTGGGTATCTCAGTGTTCCTGATGGCATTCTCAGCCATCGTATTTTTCGCGCCTGAGTTCGGTGGCTACTTCTTGGAGTACAACAACTTCATCCCTGCCGACCCCTTGAAAACACCGGCACACATTGCGCCCGTTTGGTACTTCACACCGTTCTACTCGATGTTGCGCGCGATTACGGGTGAAATGATGACCATACTGATGTTACTCATCGCGCTAGCTGCTGTCCTGAGTGCAATCAAGATAAAAATGTCGGGTATGGCCAAGGTCGGTATTTTGGTCGGGGCGGCGGTCTCTATTGCCGCAATGTTGACCACCGATGCCAAATTCTGGGGCGTGGTGGTTATGGGCGCGGCGGTCGTGATTCTGTTCTTCTTGCCGTGGTTAGACCACAGCCCTGTGAGGTCCATGCGTTACCGCCCCAATGCGCACAAAGTGGTCTATGGCATCTTTGTTATCAATTTCTTCATCCTCGGGTACTTGGGTATTCAGGCACCATCAGCTGTGTTTGAGCGTATTTCTCAAGTGGGCACCTTGTTCTACTTTGGCTTCTTCTTGTTGATGCCTTGGTGGAGCCGGATGGGCACGTTCAAGCCCGTGCCTGACCGTATTGTTTTTGAACCCCATTAAGCCCAGCGGAGACCCTAAATGATTAAAAAACTACTCCTGGCTCTAGCGGTGTGCGCGTCTATGAGCATGCAAGCCAACGCCGCTGGCGGCGGGGCGGCTTGGGATAAAGCGCCCAATCGAATCAACGATATGGCAGCCTTGCAGCGCGGTGCGCAATTATTTGCAAACTACTGCTTGAACTGCCACTCGGCGGCTTACATGCGATTTAATCGGTTGACCGATATCGGTTTAAGCGACAAGCAGATCAAAGAAAATTTGAACTTCATCAGCGATAAGACGGGCGACTTGATGGAAGTGACCATGGACCCCGCCGAGGCCAAGGCTTGGCTCGGCGCTATGCCGCCGGACTTGAGTGTCATCGCGCGTTCGCGCGCGGGCTCCAATGGGTCAGGTGCTGACTATCTCTACAGCTTTTTGCGTGGCTACTACCGCGATCCTGCCAAGCTGACCGGCTGGAATAACGTGGTCTACCCCAATGTGGCGATGCCCAATCCGTTATGGCAATTACAAGGTGAGCGGGAGCCGTTGTACAAAACCGTCGACTCACACGGCCATGACACACAGGTGCTTACGGGTTGGAATCAAGTGAGCGCTGGCACGTTGTCGCCTGTAGAGTTCAACAACGCCGTTGGGGATTTGGCGGCTTACTTGCAGTGGATGGGTGAGCCTGCTCAAAACACGCGCGTGCGCATCGGTGTGTTTGTGTTGTTTTTCTTGGGTATTTTTACCATTGTGGCCTGGCGTTTGAATGCCGCATATTGGAAAGATATCAAGTAATTTTTGGCGAGACGTCTCGTCTTGCCGTTTAAGCAGTGGCCACGTCACCATCTGGTGGGGCCACTGTTTTTCGTTTAGGAGTGTTCACTCATGATGGTTTTGTATTCAGGTACCACCTGCCCTTTTTCACACCGTTGCCGTTTCGTCTTGTTTGAAAAAGGCATGGACTTCGAAATCCGTGATGTCGACCTGTACAACAAGCCCGAAGATATTGCGGTTATGAATCCGTACGGCCAAGTGCCCATCTTGGTTGAGCGCGACTTGATTCTTTATGAATCAAACATCATCAATGAGTATATCGACGAGCGATTTCCACACCCCCAGCTGATGCCAGGGGATCCCGTTGATCGTGCGCGCGTACGTTTGTTTTTGCTGAACTTCGAAAAAGAATTGTTCGTGCATGTTGCGGTCTTGGAGTCGCGCGGCAACAAGGGTAACGACAAGGTGTTGGACAAGGCGCGTAGCCACATTCGGGACCGGCTGACACAACTGGCGCCCGTGTTCTTGAAGAACAAATTCATGCTGGGTGACAATTTCTCCATGTTGGACGTGGCGATTGCGCCGTTGCTGTGGCGTTTGGATATGTACGGTATCGAGTTGAGTAAAAATGCGGCGCCGTTGCTCAAATATGCCGAGCGCATTTTCTCTCGCCCGGCCTACATTGAAGCGTTGACACCTTCTGAAAAGGTGATGCGCAAATAAGCGCGCACGGGACGCACACGACATGGATTTTGGGCTCATACCGACTACCAAGCCCTATTTAGTGCGGGCAATCCATGAGTGGTGCACCGACCAGGGCCTCACCCCTTACTTAGGGGTCGCTGTAGATGCCAGCGTCGAGGTGCCTATGGGCTATGTCAGTAACGGACAAATCGTATTGAACGTGAGCTATGGCGCGACGGACGGGCTAAAGATTGACCATGATCTGATTACATTCAAGGGTCGGTTTAATGGCCAAGTCAAAGACATCATGGTACCCATCGCACGGGTGATTGCGGTGTACGCCAAGGAGAACGGGCAAGGTATGGCATTTGAGCCCACCGAAGCCGTGTTCCCCGATATCTCGGTCGTAGAGCCTAAAGGCCCTGCCGCGCGCCCGGCGGTGGTTTCTTTGGTGACACGTGATAGCGGCTCAAGTCGTGACAAACTGACTGCCTCGGAACTTGAGGGAGTCACGCCGCCGCAGGACACAGATGAGCCGCCACCACCGGAGCCGCCGCGCGGTGGGGGGCTGCGCCGGG
>JGI20160J14292_10001217_pt1 | contig 21635 bp, 19 predicted proteins | sample COG_10_FD_14292 | JGI IMG/M metagenome (IMG submission 14292) | reverse complement strand
CACTTAACACCTGCTGGTCGACACCGGCGGNCNCCAAGCCCGCCATCACATGAATGCGCGGACAGTCCAGCAGGCGCGCGTAGGTCAATGCCTTTTCAATGCCNCTGCGAAACTCNGACTCCCGCCCCGGCAAACACGCCAGACCGCGCTCACCACCGTCCCAGTCCCCAGGCGGCGCATTGAACAAGACCTGTGACAACCCATGAGCCTGCAACTGTTGGGCCAGCACCTCGGGCGCAAAGTCGTAGGGAAACAGATACTCCACCGCCTCAAAGCCATCCTTGGCCGCAGCCTGAAACCGGTCGAGAAAGGGTTGCTCGGTGTACAACATCGAGAGATTGGCGGCAAAACGTGGCATGGGGCGTCCTATGTGAGAGGTGACAGCATCGCAGGTAAGTTCGATTTTATGCGGGGTTGCGTCCATTTTTGACCGCTTGGCGGGCTTGCTTTTTGGCCTTCTTGGTCGCCTCCTTGCGCACCGTGCGCTCGGCGTCTAACTGCTCGCCTTCGGCCAACCAGGCCGCAAATTCGTCTGGGGTCTCTAGGCTGATACGGCCAAGCATTTGCGCGCGGAAGTCGTGAATCACAATCTCCGCCGCTTTGGTCACATTGATGCGCCCACCACTTTGGATGGCGCCGCGCTTCCTCGCGATCTCATCTAGCAAGTCCGTGTCCACAAAATCAGCGACATTGGCAATGCTGTAGCGATGCGCAACCGCATCCGGGTAATGCGTAATGAGGTAGTCCAGTAGCTCGAGTGCCACCGTTTCCTCGTCAAACGCAGCCACCCCAATCGCGCCACTGGCTGCCAAGTTGTAGCCACTGCGCGCCACAATGATGCGCGGCCACAAGACACCGGGGGNATCGTAAAGGTAGAAGTCAGGTGCGAGCGTCACACGTTGCTCGAGCTTGGTCACACCCGCCTCATCACCGGTTTTGACCGCCCGCTTGCCCTTCAAGGTATTGATCAACGTCGACTTGCCGACGTTGGGGATACCGCAGATCAGCACACGCATGGGCTTGTGCACGCCGCCTCGGTTGGGTGCCAGCTGTTGGCAGGCCTCAATCAGGGTTTTCGCTGGTGCTTGGATACTCGCGTCAATTGCAATCGCACGCACGCCCGACTGGGCGTTGTAATGCGTCAGCCACTGCTCCGTACGATCTGGGGCCGCCATATCTTGCTTGCTCAGTACCTTGAGCGTTGGCTTGCCCTGAATCAGCTCGGCCAACATCGGATTGGCACTCGATCCGGGCAAGCGCGCGTCCAGCATCTCAATCACCACATCGATGCCCTTGATGCGCTCCTCAATCGCCTTACGAGTGAGGTGCATGTGACCCGGAAACCATTGAATCGCCATAAACGCAGACTACTTTCTTTCTTTTTGGCAACCGCGCCACCGAACCCTTTAGGGCTAACGAGGGCGGTCACGGCCCAAACGGGCTCAAACAACTACAATCTGAGCCTTAATATGTGTGATACAAAACACATCAAAACAATAAACAGCCCATGAAGCACGTTTCCCAAAGCCTATTCATCGTTGCCGCCACCGCCCTCATCTATTTTCTTGGCTTTCAACTAAACTTCCGCCTCTTCACCGAGTTGGAGAGCTCATTTGGGGTCAACTGGATTTTTATACCCAGTGGCATTCGGCTCGCCGCCGTGTTGCTGGCCGGCTGGTTGGGCGCTCTGGGTATTGTATTGGGCTCATTCATCATCGTTTTGGTCAACTACGATGTTCCCCTCTCCATTTTTTCGATTGGAACCGCGCTCATATCGGGTCTCTCGCCACTATTTGCCAGAAGAGTCGCCATCACCTACCTGCGACTTGATCCCGAGTTAAGCAACATCAAGACGACTGGCCTACTCGGCTTGGCCAGCCTGTTCGCTGTGATCAGCGCCAGCGCCCACCAGCTGTGGTTTTCTATCTTCGAGCGCAATAACGATCTGCTTCAAGACACCTTCATCATGGCCTTTGGCGACTTGGCGGGCACCCTCATCGTCCTGTTCTCGCTGGAGCTCGTGATCATGGCGCTGCGCAAAATCGGACCACGCTCCTAAGGACTCGACCCAAGGCCCCGACCCAAGACCCTGACACGAGGGCCTAGGCGCTGGCAACCAGTTGTTGCGCGAGCTTGTTGTGCTGCTCGACCAGCACGGGCAGGTCGACGGTAAGTAAGTGGCCTTGGTCGACAACCACCCGCCCATTCACCACCACGTAATGCGCCGGTGCACTGGCGCATAGCATCAAGGCCCCAATGGGGTCATGTACGGCACCGCCTGCAAAACCCAAGACACCCACGTCGAACAAAGCGAGGTCTGCGCACATGCCTACCGCAATCTGACCAATATCGTGCGCGCGACCCAAGACCTCGGCACTGCCACGGGTCGCCAAGTGCAGCGCATCGCGCGGCGTCATTTCGGCGGGCCCCAAATCGCAGCCAAAAAAGGTTTGTCCGTCCCGCACCTCAGGCGCTTGCATCGCACGGCCAACCCGCGCCAGCAGCATGGCCTGACGCGCTTCATTCAAGAGGTGTGCCGCGTCGTTGCTGGCACTGCCGTCAACGCCTAACCCGACGGGAACGCCTGCGTCCAACATCTTGCGTATGGGCGCAATACCCGAGGCGAGGCGCATATTGCTACAAGGGCAATGCGCCACACCGGTGCGCGTGGCGGCGAACAAGGAGATCCCCTCGGCGTCTAGCTTCACACAATGCGCATGCCATACGTCCGCGCCAACCCACCCCAGTGACTCGGCATACTGCGTGGGCGTGCAATTGAACTTCTCTTGGCTGTAGCGCACATCATGGTCGTTTTCCGCTAGGTGCGTGTGCAGACGCACGCCGTAGCTGCGGGCCAATTCGGCGGATACCCGCATGAGGTCTTGGCTCACAGAGAATGGCGAGCACGGTGCAACCGACACATTGAGCATGGAACCAAAATCGTCGGCGTGATAGGTTTCTATCAATCGACGGGTGTCATGCAAGATGACATCCTCTTTTTCAACGATGCGATCGGGTGGCAACCCGCCGTCACTTTCACCCACACTCATGCTGCCACGGGTCGCCACAAAGCGCATACCAATGGCTTGCGCGCCCTCGATACTGTCGTCCAAACGCACCCCATTCGGATACATATACAGATGGTCACTGGTGGTGGTGCACCCACTGAGCAACAACTCCGCCATCGCGACTTGCGTAGAGACCTTGACCATGTGGGGTGTTAGGCCAGCCCATATGGGATACAGCCCCTGCAACCAGCTGAAGAGTTCGGCGTTTTGGCTAACGGGCACCGCCTTGGTCAAACTCTGCGTCATGTGGTGGTGGGTATTGATCAAACCCGGTGTCACCACGTGACCGCTCGCATCAATCACGTGATCCGCCGTTTGAGGCAGCGCGTCCTGAGGGCCGACCGCCTCAATGCGGTTGCCCCTGATGAAGATACTGCCGTCGCGCCATTCGGTCTGCGCGTCATCCATACAGGCAATGGCCCGCGCATTTTTGATTAACAACGTCGCCATACCGGTGCACTCCCTGAACAAGTTGAGATCGCCAAATCCCGTCACTTACCGTGATGTGGGCCCGTTTTTAAACCAAGTGGCTAACAGCGCGCGCTCTGACGGTAGCATACCGGTCCCGTTATTCATGGGCATCGCCCGACTCACAACGGCTTGCTGGTAGATGGCTTGCGCTTGCGCCACGATACGCGCATCGCTATCCAGGCGGATACCCTTCATTTGCACGGCCTCCCCATGGCACATCACGCAGCGCTGCGTCACCACGGCGCGCACCTCGGCGAAATCAACAGCGACTGGGGTCGTGGCTGAGGTTGCGGTTGACGCCATATCGGTCGGCTCCGGTTGTGGGCGCATGGCCACCACCAGCGCAGCAATCACAGCCACACCCGCCAATGCATAGGGCAAGGGGTTGGCGTTACGCCCCAGTTTGAAGCCGTGTCGCATGACAAAGAACTGGCGGATCAAGGCCCCAGCCGTCATCATCAACACGAGCACCACCCAGTTATAGGGCCCCGTATAGGTGAAGCTGTAGTGGTTGCTCAACATCGCAAACAACACGGGCAAGGTGAAGTAGGTGTTGTGCACGCTGCGCTGTTTGCCGCGTTTGCCGTGAATCGGGTCAATCGGCTCGCCAGCCCCCATGGCTTTCACTACCTTGCGCTGGCCCGGAATAATCCAGAAGAAAACGTTGGCACTCATCGCCGTGCCGATCATGGCACCGACTAACAGAAAAGCGGCCCGACCTGCAAACGCATGCGTGGCCAGCCAAGCAGCGGCAACCACGGTGATGAATACCAATAAACCCACCCACTTATCGCCCCCGTCACGCGCACCGACCGTGCGACAAAGCGTATCGTAAATAAGCCAGAAGCCCGCCAGAAACGCCAGCGCAACAAGCACCGCCTCCGATTGCGTCCAAGCCACCAAGTTGGGGTCCACCATATAGGTTTGGGCCTGCCACAAATAAGACACCGAAAACAAAGCGAACCCGGTTAACCATGTCGAGTAACTTTCCCAATAAAACCAATGCAGGTGCGTATGGATTTTCTTGGGGGCGACCATGTATTTTTGTGGGTTGTAAAACCCCCCGCCATGNACGGCCCACATGGCACCGCCGACGCCCTTTTCCAGCAAGTCAGGCGACTCGGGCTTGATGAGGTTGTTGTCTAAGAAGACAAAGTAGAAAGACGATCCCACCCAAGCGATGGCCGTAATGACGTGCAGCCACCGTAAAAGTAAATTCGCCCAGTCAAACAAATAGGCTTCCATTCGTTTTCTCGCTTACTCGAAGTGATGTGCGCTAGGCACACCGTGTGAGGGCTCACCACTGCGGGCGCTGTAAGCCTGTTCGAGATCGCGAACCGCGAGCAAACCGCCTCCTCAATTGGCGTCAGCTCCGTGCACCGCGGCGACCTCATAGAATTGTATACAAAATAAGGGGTGTCGCAAGCCCTAAATCGCTTGGGCAATCCGCTTAATCAACGCGTGGGCTAGCGCGTTTTTGGATGCCATAGGCATTTCCTCCGTCCCCTGCGCAGTCACCAGTAGCAACGCATTGTCGTCTTGACCAAACGTGGCCGGCCCGATGTTGCCTACCAATAAGGGGACGTTTTTCCGCTCTCGTTTGGCCTGTGCATGGCGTTCAAGATCGTGACTCTCCGCAGCAAAACCCACGCAATACAGGTCACCGCTCTGCGCACGCGCGCTCGCTGCCACGGTCGCCAAAATATCCACGGTCTCCACAAAGCGCAGGGCTGGGGGCTCGCCAGACCCGTCCTTTTTCAATTTTTGGGTTGCCGGCGTCGCCGGCGTCCAGTCCGCTACGGCGGCGCAAGCAATGAACACATGGGCATCGTGCACATCCGCCTGCACAGCAGCGAACATGTCTTGGGCGCTGGAAACATCCACCCGCTGGACCCCGCTAGGGGTCGCCAGTGCCACCGGCCCCGTCACCAGCGTCACCCGCGCACCCGCCCGTGCAGCTGCCGACGCCAAGGCAAACCCCATTTTTCCGCTAGATCGGTTGGTCAATACACGCACCGGATCAATGGCCTCGACCGTCGGCCCCGCCGTAATCAGCACATGCCGGCCCGCCAAAGACTTGTCGTAGAAAAATGCATCCACCGCCTCTAACAAGGCATCCGGCTCCAGCATGCGACCATCGCCCACCTCNCCACACGCTTGGGCACCCGCATCCACGCCCAAAACGTGCGCCCCATCAGCGCGCAATTGCGCCACGTTGCGTTGCGTGGCGGGGTGTGTCCACATCTCACGGTTCATCGCAGGGGCAAGAATCAAGGGCACGCGCTCTATCGGCCTCGCCAAGCACATCAGGCTCAGCAGCTCGTCGGCGCGACCGTGGAGCAACTTGGCCATGAAATCAGCGCTGGCTGGCGCCACCACAATGGCATCTGCTTCCCGGCTGAGGTTGATATGGGCCATGTTGTTGTCCACGCCCCCCGCAGTACGGTCATCCCATTGGCTAATGAACACCGCCCGACCACTGAGTGCCTGCATGGTCACTGGCGTGATGAATTCCGCGGCGGACGGCGTCATGACCACCTGTACGGTGGCCCCCGCCTTAATCAGCGCCCGACAAAATTCGGCCGCCTTGTAACAGGCAATGCCCCCACTTAAGCCCAAAACGATGTGGCGCCCTGCGACACCGCTTGGGGTCGTACCCGCTGGAAATTCCATTTTTTCTGCCATAGCCGTAATTTAGCCGACTTTTGCGTCCAAGTGGCTGACTGCGGGGCTAGGCGACGCGTTGGCAGCGCGGCACCGTCGGACACACATCCCGCCTGTCGCTCACCCGCACTTCTGACGCCTCTATAATTAGAATTTCCACAAGCCGCGAGTGCCAAGCACCCGCTCGTGAAATGACCAAATTTGTCTTCGTTACCGGCGGTGTGGTGTCCTCATTGGGCAAGGGCATCGCATCTGCATCACTGGCCGCACTCCTAGAGTCACGCGGCCTCAAAGTCACCCTCATCAAGTTAGACCCCTACCTAAACGTTGATCCGGGCACCATGTCACCGTTTCAGCATGGTGAGGTGTACGTGACCGACGATGGGGCGGAGACCGACCTCGACCTCGGCCACTATGAGCGTTTCATTGAAGCGCGCATGAAGAAGGCCAACAACTTCACAACCGGTCAAATCTACAAAAGCGTTCTCGAGAAAGAGCGCCGTGGTGACTACTTGGGCAAAACCGTCCAAGTGATCCCGCATGTCACCAATGAAATTCAAGACTTCGTTAAACGCGGCGCTGGTATCGGCACCCGAGATGCGGTTGACGTGGCCATCGTCGAAATCGGCGGCACGGTCGGTGATATCGAGTCGCTGCCCTTTCTAGAGGCTGTGCGCCAACTCAGTTTGCGCATGGGGCCCAATATGGCCGCCTTTGTCCACTTGACCTACTTGCCTTGGTTAGGCGCTGCGGGTGAGCTGAAAACCAAGCCCACGCAACACACGGTTCAAAAGCTACGCGAGATCGGTATTCAACCCGACGCCTTGCTNTGTCGTGCCGATCGCCGTATTCCCGATGAAGAGCGCGAAAAGATATCGCTGTTTACCAACGTCGCGGCCTGGGGTGTGATCTCCATGCCCGATGTGGATACCATTTACAAGGTCCCGCGCCTGTTGCACGAGCAAGGTCTGGATGGCCTCATCTGTGACAAGTTGCGTTTGAACACCCCGCCAGCCAAGCTAGCCCGTTGGGATAACTTGGTGCAGGCCGTCGGCAACCCACAAGGCGAAGTCAACATCGCAATGGTCGGCAAATACGTCGAATTGTCGGACAGCTATAAATCAGTCAACGAGGCACTGCGCCACGCCGGTCTCAAAAACCACGTTCAAGTGAACATCAGCTACATCGACTCGGAAACGCTATCGTCTAGCAACATCAGCCAACTCGATGCCTATGACGGCATTTTGGTGCCGGGTGGCTTTGGTCAGCGCGGCGTCGAAGGCAAAATTTCAACCGCGCAATTTGCGCGTGAAGGCAAGGTGCCGTATCTGGGTATTTGCTTGGGTATGCAGGTCGCCACCATCGAGTTTGCGCGACATGTCGCCGGACTCGCAGACGCCAATTCCACCGAGTTTGAACCCGATACCAAGACACCCGTGATCGCGCTGATTGACGAGTGGAAGGATGCCGATGGCACGATTCAAAAGCGCTCAGCCAACTCCGATTTAGGCGGCACCATGCGTTTGGGTGCGCAAACCTCAGACGTTCGCAAGGACACCATTGCGCATGCGATCTACGGCGACGTCGTCACCGAACGTCACCGCCATCGCTACGAAGCCAACGTGAACTACCTAGACCAGCTGCGCGATGCCGGCTTGGTGATTTCCGCACTCACGCAGCGCGAGCAACTCACAGAAGTTGTGGAGTTACCCACCAACGTGCACCCCTGGTACGTTGGCGTGCAGTTCCACCCTGAATTCAAGTCCACGCCTTGGGATGGCCACCCCTTGTTTAACGCGTTCATCAAGGCATCGCTGACCCAGCGCGCCGCCAAGTCAGCGAGCTGACCGGGTGACCCTTTCAAACCATGCCCCCTACCCAAAGGTCTCACCATGAAGCTATGCAACTTTGAAATCGGACTAGACAAGCCATTTTTCCTGATTGCCGGGCCCTGCGTCATCGAATCGGCGCAATTGCAAATGGATACAGCAGGCACCCTCAAAGAGATCACGACTGAGCTGGGTATTCCCTTTATCTTCAAGAGCAGCTTTGACAAAGCAAACCGATCTAGCGGCACCACGTTTAGGGGCCCTGGCATCGACGAGGGTCTGGCCATCTTGGCCAGTGTCAAGCAGGCATTGGGCATCCCTGTGTTAACCGACGTACACAGCGAAGAACAAATTGCGCAAGTTGCCGCTGTTGTAGACGTTTTGCAGACACCCGCATTTCTCTGCCGACAAACCGACTTCATTCGTGCCATTGCCCAAAGCGGCAAACCGGTCAACATCAAGAAGGGGCAGTTCTTGGCGCCGCATGACATGAAAAATGTCATCGATAAAGCGCGTGCGGCTGCCAGAGAGGTGGGCTTGCCAGAAGACAACTTTATGGCGTGTGAGCGTGGCGCCAGCTTTGGCTACAACAACCTCGTATCCGATATGCGTAGCTTGGCGATCATGCGGGAGACGGGTGCGCCCGTGGTGTTTGATGCCACCCACAGTGTGCAGCTACCGGGTGGGCAAGGTACCAGCAGCGGCGGCATGCGCGAGATGGTGCCTGTCTTGTCGCGTGCAGCCGTCGCGGTCGGCGTGGCCGGCCTGTTCATGGAAACGCACCCCGACCCGAAAAATGCAATGAGTGATGGCCCCAACGCGGTGCCCTTGCATCAGATGCGACCGTTGCTAGAAACCCTGCTGGCATTAGACCAAGCGACCAAGCGACATGGTTTTCTAGAAAACAACTTCGCGTAACACGGCAAGCGCCAACGAGAGGGTCGCACGTGCGCAGAACGTCGGGTCTAATCAAGACACGCTACTTACAACTCTTTTAACTTTAGCCTGCCTGTGCAGGCACACTAAAACACCAAAGGAAACGCAACATGAGCGCTATCGTAGATATTGTCGGTCGGGAAATTTTGGACAGCCGCGGCAACCCAACGGTTGAATGCGACGTCTTACTAGAGTCTGGCGTTATGGGCCGTGCGGCCGTACCGTCCGGTGCATCCACTGGTTCGCGTGAAGCCATTGAGTTGCGTGACGGCAACCAAGCCCGCTACCTCGGCAAAGGCGTGATGCAGGCCGTGGAGCACATCAACACAGAAATCTCAGAAGCCATCATCGGCCTCGACGCGTCAGAGCAGGGTTTCTTGGACAAGACCTTGATCGACCTCGACGGCACAGAAAACAAAGGGCGTTTGGGTGCCAACGCGATGCTCGCCGTGTCCATGGCGGTCGCGCGCGCCGCAGCAGAAGAGGCGGGACTTCCCCTTTACCGCTACTTTGGCGGCATGAGCGGCGTGCAATTGCCTGTACCCATGATGAACGTGGTGAACGGCGGCGCACACGCCAATAACAACCTCGACTTGCAAGAGTTGATGATCATCCCCGTGGGAGCGCCTAGCTTCCGCGAGGCCCTACGTTGGGGCGCGGAGACCTTCCATGCCTTGAAGAAAATATTGCACGACAAAGGCATGAGCGTTGCCGTCGGTGACGAAGGTGGCTTTGCCCCGAACGTGGACAGCCACGAGGCGGCCATACAGCTGATTTTGGATGCCATTGCCGCTGCCGGCTACACGCCAGGCGAGCAAATTGCCTTGGGTCTCGACTGCGCAGCCAGTGAGTTCTACAAAGATGGCCAGTACTGCCTAGAGGGCGAAGGCCTCACACTCTCCGCACAAGCTTGGACCGATATGTTGGCAACGTGGGTAGACAAGTACCCGATTATTAGCATCGAAGACGGCATGGCAGAGGACGACTGGGACGGCTGGAAGCTACTCAGCGACCGCTTGAAATCAAAGGTGCAGTTGGTCGGCGACGACTTGTTCGTGACCAATACCAAAATTTTGAAAGAAGGCATCGACAAAGGAATCGCCAACTCTATCCTGATCAAGATCAACCAAATTGGCACACTCACCGAGACCTTTGCTGCCATTGAGATGGCTAAGCGCGCCGGTTACACCGCCGTCATTAGCCACCGGTCTGGCGAGACGGAAGACAGCACCATCGCAGATATTGCGGTGGGAACCAATGCCGGCCAAATAAAAACCGGGTCATTGAGCCGAAGCGATCGCATGGCCAAGTACAACCAGTTACTCCGTATCGAAGAGGACTTGGGCGAAGTGGCTCAATATCCTGGTCGAAGCGCTTTCTACAATTTGCGCTAAGCGTTAAACTGCGCTTTGTAACCGATCAACCCGTTTACAAGGCGCAACTGCAACATGAAACTACGCCCCTACCTCGTCCCGGCTGCCTTGGCCTTGCTGCTCTTGGTCTTACAAGGACAGCTGTGGTTTGGGCGTGGCAGCTTGCCTGACGTTGGCGATCTGCGCAGCCAACTGAGCGCGCTCGAGGAAGACAACGCGGCTCTGCATTTACGCAACGAGCAAATTACGAGCGAGCTGCGCGACCTGAAAGAAGGCCTAGAGGTCATAGAAGCCTATGCCCGCAAAGAGCTTGGCATGGTGAAGAGCAACGAGATTTTTGTGCAGTACGCCAAGCCGACAAATCCCAATACGGTCGACCCTGCGGCGGCCCGTTCATCCGATCAGACCCCGTCGACAGGTCCCTAATTTGCAGACAACGGTCGTCGCGCTGCTGGGCGCCGAAAGCACCGGCAAAACTGCGCTAAGCCACGCCCTCGTCGCGCGCGCGCACCGTCTGGATATCCCAGCCGTTTTGGTAGAGGAAACCCTGCGCACATGGGTTAACGCCCACGGCAGGCTCCCCGCCGCCCACGACCAAGCCAGTATCGCGACCTCCCATGAAGACGCGATCACGCGCGCGGTGTCTGCGCTCAAAGCCACTAAGCAGGAGGCCCACGCCTTGGTCATCGCCGACACCACATCGATCATGACAGCGGCGTATAGCCGTTATTACTTTCAGGATGATGCCATCTGGGAACAGGCGCGCGCCGCTGAGACAGCGGGCGGCAAACGTATCCGCTTGTTAATGGGCTTGGATTTGCCTTGGCAGGAAGAAGCTGGACAGCGCGATGGACCGCAGCACCAAGGCGGCGTCGATACCCTTTTGCGCCAACACCTCTCGCAACATGGTTGGGACTACCACGTGGTCTATGGCAAAAACGAGGCCCGCGTGGATGCCGCATGGCGGACCATCGCAACGCAGCTGTCCCGTGAAGACTGGCTAGACGCGCAGCCCGAATCCCAAGGTCGCAGCGATTGGGTCTGCCAAGACTGCAGTGACCCCGACTGCGAACGATATTTATTCACGCGCTTGCTGGCAGCAAAATCCAATAATGAGTCGTCTAAATAGACCCGCTAGATAAATCGGTCTAGCCACCAAACGGTGACCAGGTCTCCCGCTGCCACCGCATCCTGTGCATGATCGAGCACCACCAAACAATTAGCCTGCACCATGCCACTCAAAACGCCAGAGCCTTGGTTGGGTAGCACCTCCACACAGGCAACACCGTTGGCATCAATGCGGCAAAACCCACGCTGATACTCGGTACGGCCCGGCCGCTTGCGAATCGCAGCGACGCTGCGCACCTGTGATTGCGGCAAGCAACTCACCGCCGTCCCCATCAGCGTTTGCAACGCAGGGCGCACAAAGGCTAAGAAAGTGACCATCACCGCCACAGGGTTCCCTGGCAACCCGAAGACAGGACAACCCGCCACACGGCCAACGGCCATCGGGCGTCCGGGGCGCATGGCAACCCGCCAAAAAACCACATCCCCGAGTTGACGCATCATCGCTTTGGTGTGGTCGGCCTCGCCCACGCTCACACCGCCGCTGCTGATCACCAAATCCGCCTGCGCCGCCGCGCGTTGAAACGCCGCCTCGAGTTGTTGCGGGTCATCAGGCACCACGCCCATATCGATGGGCTCTGCCCCCCAACTCCGCAGTAACGAGAGCATCACCCAGCGGTTGCTGTCATACACCGCACCTTGGCGTGGCGCCTCGCCTAAACTCAGAATTTCACTGCCCGTGGAGAAGTAGGCCACGCGCGGGCGACGCACCACCGTAACCGTCGCAATACCCAAACTCGCCAACAGGCCCACCGCCGCGCTATGCAACACCTGCCCCGCCGCTAAGGCGACGCCGCCCGCGCGCAGATCTTCCCCAAGCAGGCGGCGGTTATCACCCGCGCGCAAGCCACCACCCTTGACCAACACGCCGGCCTCATCGCGGGTCGTCAACTCAGACGGCACCACGGTGTCAGCGCCTACGGGCATGGGCGCGCCGGTCATGATGTGCACGCACTGCCCTGCTTGCAGCGGCTGGGGCAATTGCGCTGCATCACCCGCCAACACGCGCCCCACAACATGTAAGCGCAAAGGCGTGTGACCGTCCCAGTCACCGAAGACGAAGGCATACCCATCCATCGCCGAGTTGTCATTGGGCGGCACGCTAATCGGAGAGATCACATCCAGCGCCAATACCCGACCGGCTGCGTCACCAATCGAGCGCGTTTCAAACTGCGTGGGGTCGTGCCGCAACGAGGTCACCAGACTACACGCGATGTTGACCACATCATCTACATGTACCGACTGCGGGTCATACCCTGCGAGCGCCGCCGTAATATCCGCCAATGACTTCATGCCACGTCCTCTCGTTCACCTGTCAACCACGCTGTCACAGCAACTCACCTCTTAAAAACAGATGTGCCGACTCGGCTTGTGTTGCCATGAGCGTCTCATTAAAAAAATCGTCTACGGGTAAATCGACCAACACACGGCCGCCTTCCATGTACAGAACCCGTGTTGCCAAACGCTTCACTTGCCCTAAATTGTGACTCGCGAAGACCACTGTTTTAGGCAATGACGCTACCCCCCTATCTAGCGACGCTGCGGCGGGCTGCTCTGCCACAAAGTCCGTGATGATGCGTTCTACATCCTGCTTGGCGTGCGGATCGAGACTGGCTGTTGGCTCATCCAACAACAGCACATCGGGGTCAACGACCAAGCACTGCGCCAAGGCCACACGCTGCAGCTGCCCAACCGACAACTGGGTGGCGGAACGCATCGCCAAATCGTCCAAGCGAAGCGCACGCAACCCACGCAGCGCCGGCTCTCTTGATGCACGCCACGGTGTACCACGCAGCCACAAGGCGAGGCGGATGTTATTGAGCACGGATAGTCTGAGCAAATGGGGCGTCTGCGCCAGCAAGCCATGCCTTGCAGGCGTTTGCGCTATGGTCCCGCCGTCGTCAACCGACAGCAAGCCTGCGAGGGTGCGCAACAGGGTACTTTTGCCACAGCCATTACTACCCACTAAGGCGATGCGCTCACCCGCATCGATGCACAAACTAATCGACTGCAATGCCACCGAGTCGGTTGCGTACGTGCGCAAGCGAACCGACACATTGCGCAGTGTCCACAGTGGCAGAGTCATGCAGCCCCCCGCATCACACGCGCGTCGTTACCCGGCACAGCAGACCCACCCGTACGGCGCAACACAACCCCCATCAAGATATTNAGGAGCAAAACCACCGCCAACAGCACCACGCCCAGACCCAGCGCAATCGGCAGATCGCCCTTGCTGGTTTCCAGCGCTATCGCGGTGGTCATGACCCGGGTAAATCCCTCCATATTGCCGCCGACGATCATCACCGCACCCACCTCAGAAACCGCACGACCAAAGGCGGTCAAGACGACGGTCAGCAACGCAAAGCGTTCGTTCCATGCCAAGAGCACGCCGCGCACCGCTGTACCTGCCCCCATCGCCCGCAGGCCTTCACCTTGCTGCCCTTCGGCGCGCTCAATGAGCTGGCGGGTGAGCGCGATCACCACCGGCAGAACCAGTACGGTTTGCGCGAACACCATCGCTTTGAAGGAATACANCCACCCCAAAAACCCCAGCGGACCCGACCGTGACAGCAACAAGTACACCACCAACCCCACGACCACCGAGGGCAGCGCTAGGCTGGTATTTAAAACGGTCAGCACAGCGCCGCGTCCACGGAAATCGACCAACGCCAGCCAAGACCCGCTGGCGATTCCCAGCACACACGCCAGCAAGCAAGCCATCGCGCTCAGCGCCAGCGAGCGAAAAATGATCTCAAATAACGTCGAATCTAAGGAGATCAACATCCCCCACGCCGCGATCAGACTGTCAATGAACATGCGATGACAAAAACGTTAAGACGTGACCGCTGCCACGTCAACGGCGCTGGGAACGATGCGCTCTGCACCGTGATAGATCAAAAAGTGTTGACCCGAACAGCGCCCCACCAAAGTCAGCCCGACGCGCTTGGCCATGTCCAGCCCCATATTGGTAACGCCTGAGCGAGACAACAAGAAAGGAATCCCCATTTGTGCCCCCTTGATCACCATTTCCGAAGTCAAGCGACCCGTGGTGTAAAACACCAAGTCATCACCCTGCAGGTTGTTCAGCCACATCCAGCCGGCAATGGCATCAACGGCGTTGTGTCGTCCCACATCTTCGACAAACATCAACAACGCATCACCACGAAACAAACCGCAACCGTGCACAGAGCCTGCTTGCTTGTAGATGGATGGCTGGGTTCTGATAGCGCCCACCACAGCCACCAGTGTGTCTTGCGGCAAACGCGCTTGCGGGTCGAGTTGTATGCTGTCGATGTCTGCCATGACATCACCAAATATCGTCCCCTGCCCGCAACCCGTGGTCACGGTGCGCTGTTGTTGGGCGTCTTTCCACAGCGCCAATACCTCTGGTCGTGCGGTGACCGCCGCAGCCCCTACATCCCAGTCCACTTGAACAGCCAGCACATCGTCTAAGGATTGAATGAGGCGCTGGTTGCGCAGCCAACCCAAGACCAAGGCCTCAGGCTCACCACCCAAGGTCATCAAGGTGACCAGTTCTTGCTTGTTAACAAAAATGGTCAGCGGGCGCTCACCGGGAATATGAATGCGCTTTTTACGGCCCAACTCATCGACCACCTCGACTTCGGTGACCAGCGGTACAGAGGAGTGACTTAACAGGGGACGGTGCATACGACTTTGGGCTTATTGGCCAACAGCGATTTTCTCACCATTGAATGCAGGTAGGTATCAACGGAGGCTGCAAGCGCGTCCGCGGGTTTTAGCTTTGCTCGAGTTGCCTTAAATCTGCCAAGGTATTGGCGTTAAAAAATGCCTTTGAGTCTGCGAACGGCACCGTCAGTGCGCCCAGCGAAGTGGTCCAACTATCAATTTTTCGACCACCGCTTTGCATAAACAAGGTCAGGCTTTCACTCAGCTCGCCACGCAACAACAAACACACGGGATGGGTTTGCTTGCGTCCATCCGCCTCGGTTGTACACGGCATCGCGGCCACGGCGTGAGCCGCCTCTGCCGCCTCGACTAACCGGGTCACCACATCGGTGGGCAGATCGGGCACATCACAAGGCACCACCATCATCCATTCGGTTTTGCAGTAGGGAAAGCCCGCCATCATGCCCGCTAAAGGACCTTGGAAATCGCCGCTCACGTCGGGCACGATGGTTGGACCAAATGCCTGATACGCATCCAGATGACGGTTGGCGTTGATCACCACCTCTTGCACTTGCGGCGCCAAGCGCCGCAACATATGCGCCACCAACGGTAGACCGCGCACCCGCTGCAAACCCTTGTCCTGCCCGCCCATGCGACTGCCCCGGCCACCAGCCAAAATGAGTCCCGTTACGCGATCAGAAATCATGGTGCTAGGGGCTGTCCTTGCGGCGTAGCGTCATGTTTTTTGCACCACAATCTTGGGGAATTTGCTGCTCATGTCTTTCCCCAGCTTGGCCACAGAGACAGACACCTTACGCGCCATGGCAAGGTAGATGGCACTGACGTCACTATCAGGGTCTGAGACCATGGTTGGACGACCGTCATCGGCGTCGCGACGAATCCGAATGTCCAATGGCAAGCTGGCCAAGACCGGTATGTTGAAGTCCTTGGCCATGGTCTGCGCGCCACCACTACCAAAAATTGCTCGATGTGTCCGCAGTTGGAGCAATGGTGCATCGCCATGTTTTCGACCAAGCCGAGGACAGGCACCGACACTTTTTCAAACATCCGTAAGCCCTTACGGGCATCCATCAAAGCCACCTCTTGCGGTGTTGTAACGATGACCGCCCCCGTGATCGGCACCCGCTGCGACAAGGTCAAGTGGATATCGCCCGTGCCGGGCGGCAGGTCAATCAGCAAGTAATCTAGGTCACGCCAGTTGGTTTGCCGTAGCAACTGCTCAAGGGCCTGGGTGACCATGGGGCCACGCCAAATCATGGCCTGATCCTTGTCGATTAAGAAACCAATCGAGCTGGCCTGCAAACCGTGGCCCTCTTTCGGCTCTATGGACTTGCCATCCTCGCTCTCGGGACGCCCGGTGATACCCAGCATCGTGGGGATGCTGGGACCATAAATATCCGCATCCAATATACCCACCCGCGCACCTTCGGCGGCCAGCGCCAACGCCAAGTTGACGGTTGTCGTGCTTTTGCCAACGCCGCCCTTGCCCGATGCCACAGCGACCACGTTACGAACCTGCCCCAGGCGCTCGACCCCGTGTTGGGCCGCGTGGGCAACGATCTCTGTATCAATCACCACCTGCACCTCGCGCACACCCTCGACCGTCAGCGCGGCGGTCGTCACGCGCTGTTGCATTGCTGCGTGCTGCGACTTTGCCGCAAAGCCGTACACCAAGCGGATGGTGGCTACATGGTCGGCGACGTCACATTGTTTAAGCATTCCACCGTCAACGATGGAGGCCTGCAAGTCCTCACACCAGACGGACTGTAACGCCTCTTTAAGCGCAGCATTCATAGAAAAAGGCTTTCTTAGCAAGTCAAAAAACTCGACTGTATAGAAGTTTCAGTAACCCAAAATTAAGGGGGTTGCTAATGCGGTGGTCTTGAGCCGTTGCGCCTATATTATCAGCCGCGCCCTTGCGCGGCGCTAAGCTACCCTGGCCACATTGGGCCCCATTGGGCCCGATACAAACAAGGGTCACGTTTGCGCTTGCCAGCCGACCCTGTTCTTGGCCTAATACAGGCTTGAAGCGCCACGGTGCGCCACACTCCCAACCACCTTCATCACGTATCTAATGACGACAGGCTTAAACAACGCCCAAGGCGTATTTCCCATCTCCCCCACGGCCTTTACACCTGACGGCGCGGTCGACTACGCCTCCATGGACCGGTTAACCGAGTTTTATGTGGGCATTGGCGCCACGGGTATTACCGTGCTGGGTCAACTCGGTGAAGCGCCAAAGCTGTCACTGCGTGAGAGTGTCGCCATTGCCAAGGGCATGGTCGCTAAGGCGGGTAAGTTACCGGTCATCGTGGGTGTCTCCTCGCCGGGCTTTGCCAGCATGCGCGAGTTAACGCATGAGGTCATGGCGATTGGCGCGAGCGGCGTCATGATTGCGCCGCCAAACACCCTGCGCACTGACGACCAAATCGTGACCTATTACCGCCAGGCAGCTGACGCCATCGGGGCCGACGTGCCCATTGTTTTGCAAGACTACCCGCTGACTTTTTCGGTGCAAATGTCGCCTGCCGTCATTTGCAAGATGGTCAACGAGATCCCCTCTATCGCCATGCTCAAGCATGAGGACTGGCCGGGCTTGGAAAAAATCTCTACCCTGAGAAAATTTGAGCAAGACAAGACCATGCGCCACCTCGCCATCCTGTGCGGAAATGGCGGGTTATTTCTAGACTACGAAATGTCGCGCGGGGCCGACGGTGCGAATACCGGCTATTGCTTCCCCGACATGTTGTGCGACGTGGTGCGTCTAAAAACCAGCGGCGAAATCGAGGCGGCGCACGATTTATTCGATGCCCACCTCCCGCTGTTGCGCTACGAACAGCAGCCCGGTGTGGGCTTGGCCGTTCGCAAACACATCATGATGCGCCGCGGCATCATCGCCAGTGACGTGCAGCGTTCACCCGGCGGAAAACTCACGCCCGCCGCGCAAGCGGAGGTCAACCACCTCTTAACCCGCTTGGCTAGGCACGACCCCCGCGCTGAATGCTGATAGGCGTTTCGCGTTTCGCAGCGTAACCGCTTACAACGGTAACGGCTTGCCATCGTAGTTAAAGAAGCCGCCCGTTTTCTCTAATGTGAGCGCTTCACACTGCGCAACCAAGCCCGCCGCGCTCTGCGCCGGGGTGATATCGGCGTTTGCACCACCCATGTCGGTTTGTACCCACCCCGGATGGAAGGCCGCAACCGTAATGCCAGCACCCTTCAGCTCGTTGGCCAACGTCACCATGATGTTGTTGGCGCCCGCCTTGGACGCGCGATAAAAATAAGCCGAAGCACCCTGATGCTGCTGGCTTCCCATTAAGGACGAGATAACGGCGACTCGCGGCACCGCCGCCCCTTTGAGGGCTGGCAAAAATGCCCGTGTGGTGAAGAAAGGCCCGGCCACGTTTGTCATCAAGGCATCGGAGATACTGCTGGCCTCATTGCCCACATCGGCGATACCACCCCGCGCGCTCATGACACCCGCATTGCAAATCACCACATCGACTGGTGTGGTCAGGCTAGACGCAATCGCCTCAAGAGCGGGCGCATCGCAGGTGTCAGCGCCATACACTTGGGCGTGGCCAGCGTGGCCTGCCACCAGCGCATTGAGGGCATCCGCCGTTTCAGGGTGGCGGCAAACAGCGACGAGACGGTCACCATTGGCCAGCACGCGTTTAGCTATTTCTAAACCAATGCCGCGGTTGGCGCCGGTCACTAAGTACGTGGTAGACATAAGCGAGATTTCCTTTATAAAAAATTAACTGCTACAGGCGGAGCCCGTTTGATTAATGGGCATTGCGTCATCACGACCACGCCCAGCCGCTTCCAAGCGCGCCAGATACTCGGCCCACAACGTGTCCTGGTCGACGCCTAGGTGACGTAAATAGTCCCAGGTGTATAGGCCACTGTCGTGGCCATCGCTGAAGGTGGGTTGAATCGCGTAGTTGCCAACCGGCTGCACCGACACAATGGTCACCTCACGTTTGCCGCTCTGCAGCACCTCTTGCCCTTGTCCGTGCCCGCGCACCTCGGCAGACGGGGAGTACACCCGCATCAACTCCAACGGTATACGCATCGTCTCGCCGCCGGTGTAAGTCACCTCTAAAACGCGACTCTCTTGGTGAATGACCAAATTTTCGGGAACCATGTGAACTCCGTTTAAAACGCCCTATGGCGAAATGACGCCCCCGCTGTGGGGACTCAATGGGTGGGTGTCAAGCGATCCGCTATTTTCCCGTATTCGGCGGGCGGCTGTAAGCGACCACCCGCGATAACCGCGACAGCGCAATACTTAAACTCCGGTATCTTGCCAAAGGGGTCCAGCGCGGCGTTGGTCAGCAAGTTGGCCGCCGCTTCGGCATAGGCAAATGGCATGAATACCGCCCCCATCGGGGTACCGTCATCTAGGCGGACGTGCAACACCAATTCGCCTCGACGTGACCGCACGGTGATCACGTCCCCTGCAACCAGACCCAGCGCGCGCAACTCAGCGCTGCACATGCTGGCGGTGGCGATTGGCTCAATGGCATCCAACACCTCTGAGCGTCGCGTCATGCTGCCCGTATGCCAATGCTCCAACTGGCGTCCCGTGATCAGTACAAACGGAAAGTCTGCATCTGGCCGCTCGTCCGCGTGGATGATGTCGGCTGGCACCAATTTCACGCGTCCATCGGGCGTTGGGAATCTGTCAATGAAAACAGTTGGCGAGCCTGGGTCATTCGCGTCTAAGCACGGATAGGTCACGCTGGACTCGCGACTTAAGCGCTCCCAGCTGATGCCGCCAATCGCCGCATGCATGGCTTGTCGCATTTCCTCGAACACCGCGGCAACGCCATCATGCTCGCCCTCGTATTGCCACGCTAGGCCCATCTGTTGCGCTATTTGCTGGATGATCCACAAGTCTGGCTTGGCGTCACCCGGCGGCAGCAACGCCTGCCGACCTAATTGAACCATGCGGTCGGTATTGCTCACGCTACCGGTCTTTTCCGGCCACGCCGTCGCAGGCAAGACCACATCGGCAAGCCATGCCGTTTCGGTCAAGAAGATATCTTGCACAACCAAATGCTTTAGGCTGGACAGCGCATGGCGCGCATGATTGAGGTCGGGGTCGCTCATGGCGGGGTTTTCACCCATCACATACATGCCGTGCACCTTGCGCACGTCCGTGTCATCTAGCAGTGCATGGTGCATGATTTCCACCACGGTCAGGCCCGGCTCTTTATCCAGCTCACAGTCCCAGAACTGCTCAAACCAAGCATGCGCCTCAGGCTGGTCAACCCGTTGATAGTTGGGAAACATCATGGGAATCAGTCCGGCATCGCTGGCACCCTGGACGTTGTTCTGCCCACGCAAAGGATGTAGCCCAGAGCCTGGCTTACCAATCTGGCCTGTGATCGTCGACAAGGCAATGAGGCAACGCACGTTGTCCGTCCCATGAATGTGTTGGCTAACACCCATGCCCCATAAAATCATCGCCCCCTTGGCCTGCGCAAAAGCCCGCGCAACCTCTCGCAAGCGCTCGGCAGGTATGCCGCAAATGGGCGCCATCAACTCGGCGCTGTAGCCCTTTACGTTCTCGCAAATCGCTTGGTAGTTATCCACCCGATTCGCAATGAATTCCGCGTCCACCAAGCCCTCATCAATCACCGTGTGTATGAGCGCGTTCAGCATCGCGACATCGGTATCCGGCCTGAAGGACAGCGTTCGCCACGCATGCTTGCCAATCTCGGTGACCCGCGGGTCAGCCAACACCACTTTGGCACCGCGCTTGGCAGCATTTTTTAACCACGTTGCGGCAACAGGATGGTTGGCCGTAGGGTTGGAGCCGATGACAAAAATCATCTCGGCATTCGACACATCATTGACCTGGTTACTTACCGCGCCACTGCCAACCCCCTCTAACAAAGCCGCCACGCTAGAGGCATGGCACAAGCGCGTGCAGTGGTCCACGTTATTCGAAGCGAACCCGGTGCGTACCAGCTTCTGGAACAGATAGGCCTCCTCATTGCTGCCCTTGGCAGAGCCAAATCCAGCCAAGGCTTTCGCCCCAAAACGCATCTTCAAATCACGGAACCCGCTTCCCGTTATCGCCAACGCTTCCTCCCAAGTGGCCTCCCTAAATACATCGGACCAATCGCTGGCTTGCCGCGATGGGTCAATGGTTTTGGCTACCCCCGCTTTGCGTATCAGCGGACGCGTCAGACGCTCTGGGTTGTGTGCGTAGTCAAATCCAAAGCGACCTTTCACGCACAGGCGGCTATGGTTGGCGGGGCCATCGCGACCATCCACACGCACAATGTGGTTGTCTTTGACGTTGTAGGTCAACAAGCAGCCCACGCCACAAAACGGGCAAACAGAGTCCACTTTGTGATCCACCTGCTGACTACCCACCTGCGTTTTCGACATCAATGCCCCGGTCGGACACGCTTGCACGCACTCGCCGCAGGCCACACACGAGCTGTCCCCCAGACCATCTTCTAGGTCAAACACCACGCGTGCCT
>JGI20160J14292_10001212_pt1 | contig 21673 bp, 25 predicted proteins | sample COG_10_FD_14292 | JGI IMG/M metagenome (IMG submission 14292) | reverse complement strand
TTAACGTGTACTACGAGGCACGTAGTGAACCTATAGAGGGTCAGTATGCTGTGGCACATGTCGTGCTTAATCGTGTAGCTAGTCCAAGGTTCCCTGATGATGCATGTAAGGTGGTCAAGCAGGGGTTTCATAAAGGCATAGGCAGATGTCAGTTCAGTTGGTACTGTGATGGTAAGTCAGACATACCACGAGAGAAGACAGCATGGCTATCCGCTCAGATTGTAGCACACAACGTGGCGTATGGTTACTACAAAGACTCTACTAATGGGGCGGTCTACTACCATGCAAACTATGTACGTCCCTATTGGAGTAAGCACTACACAAAGACTGTGACATATGGATCACATATATTCTATAAATAACATGACGGGGTATACATGGTCATATAACTATGGCACAGTTGCCCTACAAACAACTGATAAGGAGATTTTACATGCCGTTTGACATTCCTACCTACCTAGACTTTGACGTAGAGTTTGAACCTACTAAAGTTAACGACAAAAAGTACGTCATAAACAATGACACTGGCGAATACCTTGGTATTGTCGGCAAGTCATTCAAGTGTGCATCACATGGTGACTTTTACCGTGGTGTTATGGACACTGTGACAGAGGAGCTAGATGCCTCTGACCTAACTAATGCCAACTACAACTGGCAGACTGCACGTAATGGTGCATGGTCTATGCTGGACATTCAACTGCCTGACATGCAGGTAGAGATCACAACTGACAAGCATCAGACTAGCATTGGTAACCGTATCATATCACTGCATGGTATTGATGGGTCATGCAGCAACCAAGTGTTCTTTGGTGCTATTGATTTCTTCTGTACTAATGGTCAGATACGTGGAGAGTATGACAAGATTCGTAAGAAGAACACCGCCAACTTTTCTATGGAAAGTTTCATCTATGAATTGGCTCGTGCTCGTACCGATTTCTACACAGAAGCCAGTAAGATGCAGGTCTGGGCGCAGACATCTACTCAGTACGTAGACATTAGAATGTTGCTAGATGAAATGATTGCATCTGAACGTAAGGCAGAGAAGATGTACATGCTGTACCTGCAAGAGGCTGCGACACGTGGTCACAACAAGTGGGCATTGTACTCTGCGTTTACGAACTATGCATCATATGCTGATGAACGTAATGGGTTCAACCTACGTAACACTGGCAATGACACACAAGCAATCAGCATGTGGTCACGTGAGCAAGAGGTATCTAAGTGGGTATCAGATAAAAAGTTCCTTGAATTGGAGGCAGCATAACACATGAGAACTCTACCACGATATGTACAACAGCGAGTGTCACCTTCGGGTGACATTTCGTATCGTTTTAATCCACCACAAAAACTGGTGAATGCAGGAGTGGTGTACCGTGAAGAATTGGGTAACGATCCCAAGATGGTTAGACAGATTGCACGTGACTACAACAAAGACATAGACACATACCGTGATGTACAGTCTAAGGTTGTTAGCTTGAAGGAGAGCAGCAAGGTCACAGACCTTATCAACTTCTACTATCTATCTAATGATTTCAAGATGTTACGTGATACTACTAAGGTAGATTACAGATACTTCTTGACCATCGTACATCAGACAATGGGCCACCGAAAGTACAAAGAGGTAACACCTAAGCTTGCCAAGCGAGTATATGAGCAATGGGTGGAGCGTGGTGTAAGCTTTGCTAATCATGCAGCAACATGTGCAAGCAGGGTATACAACTACGCTATTCAAATGGAACACGCAGAACAAAATCCTTTTGCCAAGATTAAACGTAAGCAACAGAGACAACGTAAAGTTATATGGTCACATGGAGAGGTGAACAAATTTCTTGACGTAGCCTATAGTGATTTTCAGTACCGTAATATTGGCTTGATTGTACACATGGCATACGAGTGGTGTCAGCGACTAGGTGACATGCGTATGCTGTGTTGGGATAACCTTGATCTAAAGAAGCAACAACTTACATTGGAACAAAGCAAGCGTAGGTCAGAGGTATTCCTACCTATCAGTGACAACCTAAACAAAATGCTATTGGATCAGAAGAGTGACTTTGGTTTTCAAGAGTGGGTAGTACCACATCCACAGCCACGTGACGGTAGGTTTAAACCGTATGCTATGGAGAGACTGTCCAAGGTTGGACGCAAGATCATGCGGTTAGCAAAGCTAGACGAGGAGTTACGTCTGATGGACATACGCCGTACTGGTGTGACACAAATGGTAGATAAGGGTGTTCCATTGCCACAGATTATGGCAGTTACAGGACACACACATGTTGCATCTGTGAAACCATATATGAAGCATACTTACGAAAGTGCAAATAATGCCTTGACACAAAGAGACATGCCTGTATGCTTGAGTGAAACGAACAACACAGAAAGTAATTAATATGATAAGTATGATAGAACATATAAGTGATATGGATTTAGTTAGTGGTGAGACTAAACGTACTAACTGTCCTGTATGTAAGGGTGTTAAGACATTTACAGCTACCAATAATATGGGTCAGCTTGTATGGAACTGTTACAAGGCAGGGTGTAGTGTCGGTGGTGGCACAAGAGTACACCTAACAAGTGACGACATACGTAAGTCTCTGGGAGTTGTGGCTGATGAAACAGAGGCAGTAAAGTTCCAGAAGCCTGAGTACTTTGTGAAGGATAATCTAGCAGTGCATGAGTACTGTAAGGATTGGAATATCCAAGCTCGTAGTTTGGGATTGATGTATGATGTTCGTGAGCACCGTGTGGTATTTCCTGTGGTACATAACAATATCATGGTGGATGCTACAGGCAGAGCACTAGGAAAAAAGTTACCTAAATGGAAAAGATATGGCAAAAGCCCCTTGCCCTACGTATCGGGGTGTGGTAGAACTGGTGTAGTCGTTGAGGATTGTGTGAGTGCAGCCATTGTGGGTGCGACAAATGATTCTGGATGCTTGGGGAGTGGGGTGTATGTTGGGGTAGCAGTGTTGGGCACCTCACTCTCTGAGGCACATAAGCAGTACTTATCACGATTCGCAACGGTTATAATTGCACTAGACCCTGACGCACTACCCAAGACATTGCAGTTCGCAAAAGAATTAAGAGGTTATGTAGACAACGTAAAAGTACTACGTTTGATAGATGACTTGAAGTATCGTAACCCTACCGACATTGAAAACTTACTAACACTAGGAGAAACATAATGGAATTATCACTTGTACGTAGTCTAATGGACAAGGAGTTCTACGATGATCATCGTGGAGCCAAGTGTCCTGATCGGCTATTCAGTAAAGATGTACGTAAAATAAAACAGGCCATTGATAAAGCAATGGATCGTTACGAGCGTACCGTAACACCAGACGAGATAGAGGCACTGTTCATGTCGAACAATCCTACACTGACCACCGCACAGAAGACTGCATACAGTTCACTGTTTAATCAGGTCAAGAAGGAAGCCCCTATGGGCAGCGACATAGCACAAGAGGTGTTGTCTAAACTATTCCAACAGGTAGTAGGTGAGGACATTGCCAACCTTGGATTTGATTACGTGAATGGCAGCAAGGGTAGCCTTGAACCATTGCGTGATATACTTGAACGTTATTCAGACGACTTCACACCTGACCTACGTATTGAATGGGATGACATTGACATTGAAACGTTGCTTGCCAAGAATGACTTGGAGTCACAGTGGACGTTCAACGTACCTACCCTGACACGCAAGGTAGAGGGCGTGAATGCAGGACACTTGATTGAAGTGGGTGCTCGTCCCAACACAGGCAAGACATCGTTCCACGCCTCTCTGATAGCATCGCCGGGTGGCTTTGCACATCAGGGTGCCAAGTGTGTGATCCTGTGTAATGAGGAAGCATCACACCGTGTTGGTGCACGGTATCTGACTGCCGCTACTGGCATGACAATGCAAGAGGTAAAGGATAACCCTGCCCGTGCTCGTGACCTGTACTCTGTGATTGCAGACAACATCAAGATCAAGGATGCCAGTGATCGTGACATGTCATGGGTGGAGTCCGTGTGTAAGTCATACAAACCAGACATAGTTATCCTTGATATGGGTGACAAGTTTGCACGTACTAGTGGCTTCTCTCGCCCTGATGAAGCGTTAAAAGCAAATGCTATCTATGCTAGGCAGATTGCCAAGTCACACGACTGCGCTATCTTCTACATGTCTCAGCTATCCGCTGATGCAGAGGGTAAGGTACTACTGAACCAGAGCATGATGGAAGGATCACGTACTGGTAAGGCAGCAGAGGCTGACCTTATGGTATTGATTGCCAAGAACCCTGTGGTTGATGGTCAGGATGAAGAGGATACGCAACGTCACTTGAATGTTGTGAAGAACAAACTATCCGGTTGGCATGGTGTCGTTCACTGTGACTTGGAGTACAAGACTGCGAGGTATGTAGTTTGAACCAACTAGAATTATTTGAACTGGCTGTGCAGCACTATGAGGATGGCTTAGAGTGTAACAACTGTGGTGTTGTACAACCCGTTGAAAACTTTCAACACATGGCATCGGGTGAGATAAAAAGAAAGTGTCGAACCTGTGCCAGAGAGCAATCTAGTCTGGTTAGTTATCTAAAGAAGGTGCATCCTTATCCTGATGACACATACACTTGTCCTATATGTGATCGTAGCATTGATCAGATAGGAAAGAAGGGACAAAAGAGATTACAGAATTGGGTACTGGATCATTGCCATGACACAGAAACGTACAGAGGATGGCTGTGTCACCATTGCAACACAGGACTTGGTGCCTTCAAGGATGATGTTAATAGAATTAAAAATGCGGTAGCCTACCTACAAAACCATGAGGAGATAACACATGATTAAAGCAACATACATTGACCATATGGGTAACGATCTAACCGTAGCTAACGCTGCCCGTGTATCATTTGGTAAGACGAGCGAGATGGAAGACGATCCGTGGGGGCCACCAAAGCTAAAGAAGAAAGACGATAAGCTCATTCGCTACCTCGCCAAGCACAAGCACATCAGTCCATTTGGACACTGCTTTGCATCATTCCACGTCAAGGCTCCTATCTTTGTGGCACGGCAGCTAGTCAAGCATAAGTTCCTACGTTGGAATGAGATCAGTCGTAGATATGTGGACAGTGAGCCTGAGTTCCATGAGCCTTCAGTGTGGCGTGGTAAGTCGGCTGATAAGAAGCAAGGTTCAGAAGGTGTCATATCAGACATTCACATTGCTACAGCTCAGAATGTGGCAAAGAGGTTATATGAGGGTCTTCTAAGTAAAGGTGTGTGTGAAGAACAATCCCGTATGGTACTCCCTCTGAACACAATGACTGAGTGGTACTGGTCAGGTAGCCTAGATGCCTTCGCTGACATGTGTAACCTACGCTGCAAGCCTGACACACAGGCAGAGACACGGCTTGTAGCACAACAGATTGACTACAAGATGATAGAGCTATTCCCTGTATCGTGGGATGCACTAACGGAGGATGATGATGGCTAAACTATATGATTTAGAGCCAATGATAATGGACTGTTGGCATGTATGTGATGACCTACAGGTTGTGTTCAGGCAGATAGGTGACGGTGAACGTGATCCTACGCACGATGAAATGATGAACACCTTGATGGGTATGCAACAGCTATACCAGTGGAAGTTTGAGCAGTTGTTCTTTAAGTATGAACAGGTGATGCAAGAGGGGAGAAATGAACATGAATAAAGATGAAATAGATGCCGCCGCTTTAGTGTCGGAAATGGCACGACTAAAACTAACCCTAACAGAAGCAATGGAAGCCATGAAGATATATGAAAATGATAAGCAGTTCCAAAAAGACCTTGACGAAAGATACAACGTTATGGTATTTGATGATTGGGACTACTGGCACGAAGGAGACATGACCTAAATGAAACACCTTACCCTAGACGTAGAAAACACTGTGGTGAAACGCAACGGCAAGATGCATCTTGATCCGTTTGAAGCAGAGAATACATTAGTTATGGTAGGTATGTTAGATGATCTTGGAAACGAATACTGTGTAACATTTGATCACTCAGAGCATCAACCTACTGAAGAGGGGCGGTACATTGTCCAGAAGAACTTGGATGAAACCGCCCTTCTAATTATGCACAATGCAGCACACGATCTTATGTGGCTGTGGGAGTCTGGCTTTACTTATGAAGGTAATATATTTGACACAATGCTAGGTGAGTACGTACTACAGCGAGGGCAGAAGCAACCGCTATCCCTTGAGGCTTGCGCAGAACGGTACAACCTTGACACAAAGAAACAGGACACATTGAAGGAATACTTCAAGCAGGGTTACTCTGTGCGTGACATTCCACATGCAGAGTTATCAGAGTATCTGTCCCATGACTTACATGCTACGCAGCAACTATACCTTTGTTTGCAGAAATCATACGAGGAATGCAGTACACTGGCAGGAACAATCACACTGACTAATCAGTTGGCTGTACACCTTGCCAAGATATACCAGCGTGGCTTTAGTGTAGACATGGATGCACTTGAGGCTGTGCGTGTAGAGTTCCAACAGGAACGTGACGAACTAGTACGTGAACTAGAACTACAGGTACGTGACCTAATGGGGGATCGTCCTATCAACTTGAACAGCCCAGAACAATTGTCTTGGGTTATCTACAGTAAGAAGCCACAAGACAAAAAGGTGTGGGCAGATTTGTTTGATGACTTCCGCATGTCTGATACGGATTACCGTAGTACAGTACGGCAGAATACAGAGCAGTTATACAAGCAGAAAGCAAAGCAGTGTCGTGATTGTAATGGCACTGGACAAATTAGAAAGGTAAGAAAAGATGGAACACCATATACCAGAACTAACAGATGTACTAGCTGTGATAGTACGGGTTACACTTTTATTAATACTAATTCGCATGTGGCTGGGTTAAAGTTCAATGCACCTACAGCAAAATGGGCTTCAGCTAACGGTTTCGCAACAAGTAAAGATAAACTTGAATACCTTGAAGGTATCGCTAGACAACGTAATATGCAGGACGCAGTGTTGTTCTTACAACGAGTTCGCCGTTTGTCTGCCGTTGATACATATCTATCAAGCTTTGTGGAAGGTATCACAACACATGTAAAAAAAGATGGTAAGCTGCACGTCAGGTTACTTCAACACCGCACTGCTACTGGTCGTCTGTCAGGTGCAGACCCCAACATGCAGAACATGCCACGTGGCGGTACGTTTCCAGTGAAGCGTGTGTTCAAGTCACGTTGGGATGGCGGGGAGATTATGGAAGCAGACTTTGCCCAATTAGAATTTAGAGTTGCTGCGTTCCTATCTCAGGACAAGACTGCTATTGACGAGGTGAGCACAGGCTTTGATGTACACTCGTACACTGCACAAGTCATCAGGGATGCAGGTCAGAGCATGTCACGTCAGGATGCCAAGGCACACACATTTGCTCCCTTGTATGGGGCTAGTGGGTTTGGGCGTACACCAGCCGAGGCTGCATACTATGAGCAGTTCACTAAGAAGTACTCAGGTATTGGTAAGTGGCACAAGGAGCTTGCACGTGAGGCTCTAGCTACGGGTAAGATCAAGACACCATCTGGTCGTGAGTTTTCTTTCCCTGATGTGACTCGCCGTGCCAATGGTACTGTGTCATATTTCACACAGATTAAAAACTTTCCTGTACAATCGTTTGCTACTGCTGACATTGTACCCATATCTCTGATATACATTGACAAGTTATTAGGGGTAAACAAAATGCAATCATGTATCGTCAATACTGTACACGATTCAATCGTGATTGATGTGCATCCAAATGAAAGGGATAAAGTACTACAGACAATACATGCAGCCAATGACAGGCTTCTTACTATTGTAAATAAGAAATGGAAACTGGACTTCAATGTACCTCTATTATTAGAGGCAAAGATTGGTCCTAATTGGCTTGACACAAAAGATGTGTCGTGATATAACTATAGACTCGCAAAACAAAAGGAGATTTTTATGAATCAGATCGCAACAATCAACACAAGTAATTTTTCTGCAATGGCAGAGGCAATGGGTATGTCTGTTGACAACAAACAAAAGTCGCAGTCAAGTACTCTTGCACGTTTACGTATCAATCACTCAGCCATCATGGGTGAGGACACAATCAATGGCAAGAAGGTAAAGATGGAAGTCGTGGCAGGCGGCACATACAAGTTGGAAATCCCAGATGGGCCAACCTACTATGCAGCTACTGCAACTATACGTCCCTTCGTACAGCGGTTTATGTACAAGCGTTTCATCAAGGGCAATGACAATTCACCTAATCGTTACGTCAAGACATTGATGGCTAATGATTTGAACAGTGACCTTAAAGACAATGACGGTGGCTTCAACTGTGGTAAACCTGCAGGGTGGATTGAAGACTTCAAGGCATTGCCTGAGAAGACACAAGACCTGATACGTCAGATCAAACGTGTTCGTGTTATGTTTGGTACAGTACAGCTGCATAACATTACAGATGCACAAGGTAATCCAGTGGACCTAGACGAACAATCGTTTATCTGGGAGATTGAAAACCGTGACGCATTTAAAACTGCGGGTACTCTGTTCACCAAGCTAGGTAAGATGCGCCGTTTGCCAGTGCAGCACAACATCAAGGCAGCAACAGAAGAGCAGAAGTTACCTAACGGTAATTCATTCTACTTACCTACTCTGGCACTTGATCTAAACGAGACACTTGATGTCACTGATCCAGAGCAAGAGGTATTCGCAAACTTCCTTGCATGGATTCAGAACTACAATGAGTACATCAAGGGTTCTTGGGATGATAATGCCTACAAGAATGACGATACAGATACGGATACTGTTGAAGCATTTGTAGACATTGATGCAGAGGATTTTGTCTAATGCATCATCCAGCTGAGTTAAAGCTGCATCAGTTTATGACTGACGCTGCCAATGGAAAGACAACCTTCGACGCTGAGGTTGCCAAAGAAATTGGTGCGGAAGTTACTGATGCAGTTCTCCGTCAGTTTGGTGGTGGTAAGTCTCGTGACAAGTTCACACTAAGGATGTCCAACATTGGTCGTCCTACTTGCCAACTCTGGTTTGCTAAGAACATGCCAGAGAAAGCACTACCTAAGCCGACAACATTTGTAATGAACATGATGATAGGAGATATAGTTGAGGCTGTTTTTAAAGGTCTTCTTCGGGGTGCTGGCGTGGACTATAAAGACACTGATAAAGTTAGCCTTTCAGTGGAAGATGATAATGATACTAGGATTTCTGGTAGTTATGATCTTGTAATAGATGGTGCTGTTGATGATGTGAAGTCAGCATCACCTTGGTCTTACGTAAACAAGTTTGATACCTTTGACACACTTGCTAAAGGAGATAGCTTCGGTTATGTTGGACAGCTTGCTGGGTATGCCAAGGCATCTGGATACAAAGCAGGTGGCTGGTGGGTAGTTAATAAAGGTACTGGTGAGTTCAAGTATGTACCTGCTGACAACCTAGACATGGAAGAAGAGCTTGATAAAATAAAGACAACAGTAGAGACTGTAAATGACAATGAGTTCAAACGTTGTTTCAGTCCAGTACCTGAGTTCTTTCGGGGTAAGCCTACAGGCAACATGGTACTAAATGATGGATGTAGGTTCTGTGACTACAGACACACTTGTTGGCCCACTATGGTAGAGGAACCAGCACGTATGTCAAAAGCAAAAGCCCCCAAGACGGTGGCATATATAGAGGAGTAAGTTATGTTAGGTGATGATGAAGTAAAGGAAATGCAAGAAGAGATTTCTGCAATGGAAAAGGAGCTAAGGGAACGTAAGCGTGAGCTACATGATAAACGTTATGCAGGTTTACGTACAGCTATGGAAGCACGTAAGGCTGCAGACATAGGCATCATGGAAGAGCTAAAGAGTCTTGGCATTCGTACTGTGCGAGGCGGTTGGACTTTCTAATGAATGGTAAGCAGTTCAAGGCTGCACTAAAGCATGGGTATAGGAGTGGGTTAGAAATCAAAGTCAAAGATTACTTGAACGAAAAGAAAGTAAAGTTTAAGTATGAAGCCATTAAGATTGAATGGGAAGACTTGATGTACCGCACCTATACCCCTGACTTTATATTGCAGAACGGTATCATCATTGAAGTAAAGGGACGGTTTGTTTCAGATGATAGACGTAAACACTTAGCTGTAAAGAAACAGCACCCAAACCTAGACATACGGTTCGTGTTTGAAAACAGTAAACGTAAGCTAAGTAAGGGTGCTAAAAGTACATATGCTACATGGTGTGAGAGAAATAAATTCTTGTATGCAGATCGGGTTGTTCCAGAAGAATGGTTGAAAGAAAAGGGTAAAGACAAACATCCTGACTTGGTGGAGTTTCCTTACGATAAAATAAAGAGGAGTTAATATGTTAAATTCATTAATAAACTTTGCACCAAATGATTTTGTTATCCGCATCTCCCCAGACGTGGATGAACAAGGAGACTGGACAGGGGATATTCAAATAGGTATGCTAACTACAGATGACAATACTATGAAAGATCAAGACTTTGCGCACATAAAGGTGTTGACTGATATGTTGATAGCTGCTATACCTTTAATTGAAGAAGATGCAGAAGTACGAAAGAAGCTATTTAACTTGGTGGATGATTTAGAATTTGAAGAAGGGGATACTAAACCACTAGTAGAAAAACGTGACGGTAACGTAGTAACAGTAAACTTTTAGAAAGGAGATACGAATGGCAGATACAATTGACATACTCACTTTAGGTGACACTACTATAACATTAAACGATCCTGTTAATAGTCCATCACACTATAACCAAGCAGGTATTGAATGTATTGATGCCATTCGTGCCGCCACTGGTGATGGGTACGAATATTATCTACAAGGAAACATTCAGAAGTATGTGTGGAGATACAGATACAAGAATGGTGCAGAGGACTTGAAGAAAGCACAGTGGTATTTGACTAAACTTATAGAGGAAGTAGATGATAGTTAAAGTATTTCTAACCTTAGATATAGATCAAGAAGAATATCCTGTTCCAGTAGACAATGTACTTGATGAAGAAGTTGCTCAATGCCTTGAAGAATTTATCTATGACATTGATGGAATGACAATTAAAACAATTAAAATAATAAGGGAGTGAACATGAACAATTATTTACCTACAGACTATCAAGCGTTCATTCATAAGTCACGGTACGCAAAGTACTTTGACGGTATGGGGCGTGAATCATGGGGTGATACAGTCGAGCGTTACAGCACAAATGTAATCGGTGATCTAGTAGATTCCAAAACTAAACAAGAACTAGAGCAAGCTATATTGGGGCTAGAGATCATGCCATCTATGAGAGCCATGATGACAGCAGGACCAGCATTAGATCGTGACAATACAGCAGGTTACAACTGTAGCTACCTACCTGTCGATGACCCTAAGTCATTTGACGAAGCTATGTACATCTTGCTCTGTGGTACTGGTGTCGGGTTCAGTGTCGAGCGCCAGTTCATCAGCAAGCTCCCAGAAGTGCCTGAGTTGTATGAGAGTGAGTCTGTCGTTGTCGTTAAGGACAGTAAGGAAGGGTGGGCTAAGGGGTTCCGTCAAGTTCTTGCACTCCTTTGGGCTGGTGAGATTCCTAAGTGGGACGTATCTCAGGTACGCCCTGCAGGTGCAAGGCTAAAGACATTCGGTGGTAGGGCATCCGGACCTGCCCCTCTTGTAGAGTTGTTCAACTTTTCTGTAGCTACCTTCAAGGCAGCACAGGGACGTAAGCTATCCTCTATGGAGTGTCACGACTTGATGTGCTTCATTGGTCAGATCGTTGTTGTAGGTGGCGTGAGGCGTTCAGCTATGATCTCTCTGTCTAACTTGTCAGATGATCGTATGCGTCACGCTAAGTCAGGTCAGTGGTGGGAGACAGCAGGGCATCGTGCCTTGGCTAACAACTCTGTATCGTACACTGAGAAGCCAGACATGGAAACATTCATGCGTGAGTGGTTGTCTCTTGTTGAGTCTAAGTCTGGTGAGCGTGGTATCTTTAACCGTGAGGCATCAAAGAAGCAAGCAGCTAAGTTTGGGCGGCGTGATCCTAACTACGAGTTCGGTACAAACCCTTGTTCTGAAATCATTTTACGTCCGTATCAATTCTGTAACTTAACGGAGTGTGTAGTACGAGCAACGGATACATTGAAAGACCTTGAACGCAAGGTAAGACTTGCTACGATCTTGGGTACTATACAGTCTACCCTTATCAAGTTTCCCTACCTACGAAAGGTATGGCAAAACAATACGGCAGAAGAAAGACTTCTTGGCGTATCTATGACTGGCATTATGGATAATCCATTAATGACAAACGCTAACAAAGGATTGGATAGAACACTTGAGCATTTACGTTATATCGCTGTTACTACTAATGCTGAGTGGGCTGAACGCCTTGGCATCCCTGTCTCTGCTGCTATCAGCTGCGTTAAACCTTCGGGAACAGTATCACAGTTGGTTGACAGTGCCTCTGGTATTCACGCTCGTCACAGCCCCTATTATATTCGTACTGTGCGGGGTGATAATAAAGACCCTCTGACACATTTTATGATTGACCAAGGCATACCTAATCAGCCTTGCGTTATGAAGCCTGACTCTACTGTGGTGTTTAGCTTCCCTGTTAAGTCACCTGAGAAGGCAGTAACACGTAACGACATGACTGCCGTTGAGCAACTAAAGTTGTGGCTGACTTACCAGAGATCATGGTGTGAGCATAAGCCTAGTGTGACTATCACAGTTCGTGACGGTGAGTGGATGGACGTGGGTGCCTTTGTATATAATCACTTTGATGAAATGTCAGGTGTGTCATTCTTGCCACACTCAGATCACACCTATCAACAGGCTCCTTATCAAGAGGTAGGCAAGAGTGTATATAAACAACTGTTATCACTGATGCCTAGTAGCATCGACTGGTCGGCCCTGTCTAACTATGAAAGTGAGGACAACACGGTAAGTATGCAGACTATGGCTTGCTCTGGTGACTCGTGCGAAATCGTAGACCTAGTGTAGGGTCTGCGCCTTCACCCTGCGTAAATATCTGTCACATAAAAGATGGGTACTGCGCAGGGTGCAAAAGAACTATTGACGAAATACGTGACTGGATGATAATGTCAGAGTATGAACAACAGAAACTATTACTTGAATTATTAGGGAGAAAAGATGTGGACATTAATTAGTAGAGACCAATGCAACTTCTGTGATACTGCCAAGGCACTATTAAAAGAATCAAATATATCTTATACAGAATATAATATCCAAAGTAAAAGTAGTAAATGGGTATTGTCTTTGTTGAAGAGATCAAGTATAACAACTGTACCGCAAGTGTTTGACAGTGAGGGAAAGCACATAGGTGGGTACACAGAATTGAAGGAGTATTTAAATGGCGACACGTAAACAATTTAGCCGTGCATTGTACGAAGCCTACGATGCCCCTGCAAAAGATAAACTAGTGGAGTATCTAGTAGGTGCAGGTCACGAGATCAAAGAAACACAAGAGAACTTCTATGTAGATATTGTATCAGAGAAAGATGACTATACATATTTCAATGAGGCAGAGGTTAAGCTGGCATGGAAAGAGGAGTGGCCTACCGACTGGAAGGACATACGTATACCAGAACGTAAGGGTAGATTACTTTCAAAATATGAGGGGGAGAAGGGGGTACTTAACTTCTATATCTTCCGTAAAGATATGAAACAAGTGTGGCGTATCAAGGATACAAGCCTGAGAGATGAACGATTGCGTGAGGCACGTGGACGTAACATCTTGAAGGGTGAATTATTCTATCACATACCTTATACCGAAGCAGAATTAATTAACGTAGCGTAAGGAGAATACATATGAAACAACAACTGTCCCGCAAAGAACGTGGCCTTGGCAAATATGATGCACCGTTAAAATTTCAACACGAGAAAGGTTACAAAGATTTTCGACAAGGGCGTGTCGTTAATCCATTCCTTAGTAATACTATGCAGTACAGGGAGTGGGAACGTGGGTTTAACAAAGCCTACTATGAGCAGTTAGAACGGGTGAAGGAGCATGAACAAGTTACAGGAAGAAGCGGAACAGTTTCTAAAGGAGAAGTACGACATGTCTGATTTTAATTCGTATCAAAGAACGGCATCACGTACAGCCATCTATCCAGAGCAACATAAAATACTTTATCCAGCTTTAGGTTTAGCTGGTGAAGCAGGCGAGGTGGCAAACAAAGTAAAGAAGATCATTCGTGATGGCCCAGAAAACATGCCAGAAGATTGGCGGGAACAATTATCTAGTGAGATAGGGGATGTGTTGTGGTACTGCGCTGCACTTGCATCTGATCTAAACTTGACGCTAGGTATGATTGCAGCACAGAATGAGGCCAAGCTTAATAGGCGTAAGGAGCAAGGCACACTAGGTGGAAGTGGTGACAATAGGTAAAGCAAATCGGGCGGCAATTAAGCCGCCCTTTTTTATCTGCTACGTCTTTTCATTGATGGTTTGTTTACCTTAAACTCATCTAAGTCTTTTGCGTAGAACAGTAGATCATCTAAGTCATCTAAGTTTGTTATGTCTGGTGCCTTATCGTACTCCCTATAGTACTCTCTAAGAGCATACCTGCGTACAGTACGTGGCTGACGTTTGAATTGATCATACGTCTGAACAAACTCAGGTGCTGTATCATACTTAGCATCGCCAATAAAAGCTGCTCGTGTTGTCCTGATCATAGAGTTTAGTGCAGCTAGTACTTCTGCATTCACGTGCTCTTCAAGAGTGTATTGTTTTTTATATGTAGCAGATTCATTTATATATTGTTTACGTGCGTCTGTTTCTACACCCTTTGCCAAGTCAACAATTAAAGGCATCTCTTCTCGCATTAAAGCATTCTCTTCACGACGAACAGAGCCTTTACCACGACTGCTTATTTCAAACTCTTCTATACCTTTACTCATTAGATACTCTGCATCAGGATTATTCTTCTGTAGTACAGATAGACCTAAGAATAAACTCTTCCCAAGCCCCACACGTCTACGATCTTCAGATAAAACGAACTCACGTGACGGTAACTCTCCCTCTTGTGATGGATCAAAGATAGATGTAACTCCACTCTGATCTAATGAACGTTCTATCTCACCACCAATAGTTGTTGGATCATCGGTAGAGTAGTCCGTATATTCTACAGGTCGTTTGCCTATCATGCGTTGTATTTCTACAACCTGTGTTACAGGAATCAAATGTGTGCGTAGGTAATCACCTAACAAGCGACCTACTACTTTTTTCTTACGTTCATCTGATACAATATCCTCACCACCACCAGCAAGGATGTTAGCAATCTCGTCAACAAATACGCTTGTAGTTCCTGTTCGTGCGGTTGTGCCTACAAAAACTTCTAGTGCGTCTTTACCATCAAACCAATCATCAAAGGTTGCATTACCTTCACCAGCTATACCAACAGCTGTTAGTGGGCCAGATACAGGTAAGTACTGCTGTACGTTAGGATCAAGACGTTTCATAGCCTCTGCAATCCATAGGAACTGACGCATAGGATACTGACTGGTTACATCAACAACAGTGTCCTCTCCTGTACCTATGTCTTGTCCATCAATCTGTTTGTAGTCTGCAGGAGCACCCTCTGATATACGGTACTGGTAAGCTGCAGTAATTGCTGCAAGGCCAGACAAGTTACGACTAATATTTTGTCTATCCTTAGCATCAAGTGGTCCCTTCTTCATATTAAAGATACGTTTGATTGCAGGATTAAATGCACCTGCACTATACTGACCCATCAATTCCATTGAGTTAAACATAAAGCGTGGGAAGGGTGTGGTAACAGCAGTCAAACCTGTGCGAGACAGGAAGTTAGATGTCTCTCTAAATAGTTTAACGTCAGGAGCCTTGGCATACGTTACATCAAGAGCACGTCTAGTTGCCTCTTCTACAATCTCGTCAAACGGACGTGCACCTTTTGGTCTTACACTAGACGCATTGGCAATCAAGTCACCTAGCTTACCGTCTTCTAGTGCTTGCATCATGTTGATGCCCCAGTCACGTTTTAATAGACGTTCCATCTCACCTGTATATACGCCCCTACGAATGATGTATTCCTGAATACGGTTAGGAGTACTCAGTACGTCTACTACACTCTCTACGGCGCTCAGTGTGGCATCTACGGCACCACCAGAACCTGCACCTGTACGTTTACGATACTCGTTTACATTATCAAACAGCGCAGCGTGTTGTTGTGCAAACTCTGGGCGGTTCAGTATAATGTCAGTTATCTCTCTTGACAGTGCGGGGGTAGCATAGATACGTTTTAGTGGGGCAAGACTTCCAGCCCACTGAGAGGGAGAAACAAAAGTTTGTGCACCTCTACCTGTTGCCTTTATTGTTCTAGTCAGTAACCTCTGATCTGACCTTTTGTTAAACTCATTAGACATTGAAAGCAGGGTAGTGTCCATGACATTTTCCAATGCTTCCATAGGAGCACGGATAGTAGCAGACTGAAAGTTACGCATGGCAGTTTTAAGCATGGATGTCATGCTACCACGGCGAATGTTTTCAATCCTACGCCACGCAGATACAATACCACCCTGAGTACGTTCAAGCTCACGTGTTTGTACGTTGTCCATTTTAAATGAACCAGCACGTTTGATTTGGGATAGCTTGTTAAGTATCTTACCAGCTTCAGAACCTGAACCAACAACAGTCAGTACGTACTGATCAAAGTTTAATCCATACTCTGCCAAAGTATCTGCAAGGTCATCAGCATCAAACTTATCACTAACAGTTAGTTCAAATAAATTATCAATGACTGTCTTATCATTATCAAATGCTTTAGGAAACTTTTTCTTTAGGTCAATAGCCACAGCAACTACAGAGTTAAAGCTTTCAGCTTTTAGTAGTGGGGATGCAAAGCCTTCTGCGTTCTCTTCTGCTATAGCAATAATTTGATTTGCACTTATGCCTGTAGTACGTTCAAGCTCTAGTATCTTAGCATTATCTTTAGCCTTAACAGCAGCTACAAATTCATCCATGTATTCTTTTTGCAAGTTGTATACATCATCGGATATACCAAGACCAATCTTACGGGCAGCTTCTGTGTCCAGTACAATCTTGCCATCAACTACGTTTGCAATAGAGGTATTACCTGTAGGGTCTATAGACAATTCAAATTCTTTAACTACCTTTTCTGTAAATTCTCTATTATCATTTACTAGAGTCTCAGCCTTTTGTACTTTCTTAGCTAGTTCCGTATCTGTTGCTGTGCGGATTCGGCTAGCAGTTTTCTTTGCTCTAGCCTGTACTAAATCAGTAGCTTTATTTATAGCAACTTTTGCACTAACAAGTGAAGCGCCAGTCTCTAAAGCAACAGCACCCATCACAAATGCTGCGGCCCCTTCATGGCCTTGACTCCATAATTCTCTACTAATCTGTACGTTTTCTGGAATATCTATTATGCCAAGCGCCGTACCATAAAAAGGTGTAAATTCTGCTATGTTTGTAATAGTACCTATTGTGCTTAATGATACACCAGAATTAAGTAATGCGTCTACAGATGCAGCACGAACTGGATTACTGTCATTTAATAATGCTTGTATATCATCACGAAGTTCTACATGTCTCTTCAGCGTATTTTTTTTATCGTCTATTAATAACTTTATCTCACCACCACTAGGTCTAGGCAGCATTCCTTCAGGGAAATCTGGACCCATTGAAGATTCCATAGCAGCCGCCTGCATTTCACGGTCAAAGATACTATCAAGTTTAGCATTCTTTTCTGCTATTACTTCTGGGTTTTCAAATCGTTCCTGTATCTCTAGTTGTTCTGCGTCAAACAATGCCGTAATACGTGGATCAATTGAAGAACCTAAAGCATCTTCAGTTTGACTATCTACATCAGTTATATCTACATCAGTACTATCTTGGCTAATATCTTCATCTACAGGAGGAGCACTATTTACCAGTTCCTCAAAGGGTATATCCCTAGAAGTATCTACTGACTTTACTACAGGCACTCCGTCAGGAACAGGTGCTTTATTTTTTATTGTAGGTACATCTGCAGAAGATTCAACTGCAGGTTCAATTGCAGAATCTATATCTGTTTCTGGCTCTGATGTAGGTTGGTTCGGCCCTTTACCTAAAACCAAATCTTCAAATGTTATATCCATACTATAGCAACTTTCCCTTAGTCAGTAAAATATATTTCTTTAAGTAAATTAAATTTTTCAGTAGGTATACTTGTGATAGTATCATGAATAATATAATTCGGTTTTTCTTCAGCAGAAGAAAATACATCAGTAAACCCTAAATACGTAATAACTTTTAGAGCGCCATCATTTGTCTTTACCAAATAAACACCACCTATATCCAGTGACTTATTTTCTGCTAAACCATTGAATCTTGCTTCTGCCATAACAGCAGTTGGTTTTTTTTCCCTTCTTTCAAAGTTAAGGGTTCCATCAAATGTGTCGCTATACATTTTAGTAGCAGCAGAAAAACCAACTTTGTTGGCAAAGTTGTCTGCGCTTTCAAAAGCAGTAGCTGCTGCGGCAATTGCATCATTCTTAAGATTTTTATCCTTTTGTCCTTGCTCGTTTTGATTATACGTGTTAATAGCTCCAATATAATCTGACATAGAAATAACATTTGATCCTGCCCGTTCTTGTGTGGACAGTTCACGTGCTCCCGCAAACCCTGTAAGATTACTAAAGGCAATATCCCTTTGTGTCTTTAGTATTTTTTCACGTTCAGCATTTGTGTAGAATGGATCGTCTTTACCTGCATCAGTTTTTCGTTTAGCCTTCTCACGATCAGCTATCAATTTGTAGTATTGATCTAACTTAGATTGATGTGCAGTTTTAGCTTCAGTTTTATCTTCACCATCAGGCATTTGAGCAATAGTTAGTTCTTCATCTAACCAACGTAACTCCCAGTCAGCGTGAGTTTTAGGATCATCAGGTGTATCTACTTCTTGTGGAACAAGAGACATCAAAGGTTTATTAGCAAAGTCTCCACCAAAAACACCATTCTTTAACTCAGGAAGTTTAACAGCTGCAGCAAAGTCACCATCATAATTTTGCGCTGCATTTAAAAATTGTTCTGCCCCAGCTACGCCATGTTGTTTTACAATAGCACCTGCATGTGCCGCACCTACAAAGGCGGCTAATCCCTGAGTAAGTTTATCTTCTGTTGCTTTCCTAGTTCTGCGTTCTGAGGCACTTGCCAAACGCATCCTAGTTGCTTCATCCTCAGCCATAAGATCAAATTTTAATTCACGGTCTTGGGCTTCCTGAATGTCTTCAGAAATACTTTCAGATAAACCGCCTACAAATGCTCCAAAGTTAAACGCCATCTTCTGTTCTCCGTGACATTAGACCACCACTAGGCGGTTCCAAATCCATTTCTGTTTGCTCTTCTTCTTCTACAGGTTCCCTTACAGGTGCTTGCCCTTCTTTCTCACGGGCTTTACTTACAGCACGAGCTATAGCAGCATCAGAAATTTTATCGGGGTCTTCCTCATTACCTGTGCCTACAGTATATTCTACCCCAGCTTCATCAGCAAGGTACGCCATTGTCTCTATGAGTACAGGTATTACCAGTATTCCTACATCAACAGAATGTTTACCCTCCATAACACCGCCACTTTGTAATGCATTTGCAATAGAGGTAAGAGGTATTCCTGTTTCCATTACATCTAGTAAATCCTCTAGCATATTAGGATTAGTAAGGCGAGGAATGTAAAACTCAAGAGCCTCTTCAACAGTGGTATACTGTGGTGGCTGTTGCCAAGGACGATTGCCTAACTCAGCCGTTAGTGATTGCCCGGCTATTGGGGCATCTATCATTGGTGTAGCAGGTTCAATCATTTTTAAGGTCCATTCTTGCTTTACGTATCTGAGTTACATAACCTGCAACCCTTTCTCTAACGTCTTGTTCTTTTTTGGGGGCAGACCTACCCATAGTATTACGTGCAAGCAATCCTGTACCTGTAGTCTTTTTAGGTGTTTGCTTTTTTGGCAATGCCAAATTCTTCATTGCTTGATAGCCTACATTATACATTATATATTTCTCCTATTAGCCAAACAGAGGTCCAAGAATTGTACCAGCAATCGTGTCTGATTTAGCGCCAAGTATGTCACCAATTAAGTTACCAAAACCTGAACTTGATTCAGCGTCTGCTTTATACTGCATTGCTTCAAACTGCGCATCGGCTTGTAACTGCACTACCGCAAGATCATTAATACGTTTACGTTCATTCTCAGCAGAGGTCCAAGCCCACTCCATGTTATCCGCATAGAACTGCCACAAGTTATTGTAGGCAGACTGTGAGTATCCTAACAGTGCTTGGGCATTGATCTCGTTAGAACGGTTAACCGCTGCAGTATCTGCTGTTGCAATTTGCCTACGCCACTGAGCATTTGATTGATCAATAACCAAACGGTTCTGTGCGTTGAACTGATCACGTTGATTGTTGATCTCTGCATTGAAACGTTCAATTGTATTAACCTGCCCTGCGTTAAACTGTGCTTGTGCATTTGATTGCGCCGCATTAAACTGTGCTGTGTTACTTTGTAGACTTGAAAAGAACTGATCCACTTGATTTTGTGACGTAGCATTAAATTGTTGTGCTGCATTAAGTGCAGCCTGATCTGTAAACAAAGATTGTACACGCTGTTGTGCAGCAAATAATTCAACCTGTTGTTTATTGGACAGGTTAGTAAGATCAGCTTGTAAGAAGTTCTGAGCATTCTGTACTGCCGCTTGTTGCCTATTGTTTAGGTTAGCCATGTCCATGTTGGCTAGTGCAGCTGCCTCTGCTACTACCATAGCTTGCTTGTTAGACAGATTAGACAGGTTCATTGTATTTGCAATACGTGAGTTCTCTAAAGCTACCTGTTGTTCAGCAGTAAAGTTCATGTTTGCAACATCACTAATCTTAGCGGAATTAGCTACACGAGACTGGAATGACTGATCAAACTCTTGTCCTAAGAATTGTGCACGTTGTTGTGCTGCAAGTATAACACGTTGCTGGCGGTTTGACAAGTTCTGTTGTTCAAACTGTGCGGATACTTGTGCGTCCATCTGAGCAATAGGCAGTGCCGATTCCATAGCTGCCTGTATTACAGCCTGACCTGCCAAGCTAGATGCCCCTAGTCCACGTGCAGACAGGGTAGCCATTGCATTACGCATAGACCCTGCAGCCCACGCAGGTGTATTGCCACCTTCAAACTGAGCCATTAATCCTTCTAGCTGCCCTTGGGTAGTAGCTTGCTTAGAGGGTGTAGCAGTTGCAGCCTGTAGCTCTTCATTAAACTTAGCTGCCGTTTCAGCATTAGCTACACCAGATATAAGCTCACCGTCTTGTATCTTCCGTTGCACAGGATTGCTCATTAGGATACCTGTACCCTGTGCAGCAGCTACGTCAGATACAGATGTACCTTGTTGTTGTGCTGCAGTTATACCTGCTACCTGCCCTAACTGTGCGGCCTGTGTCTGATTTGCTGTAGCACTAATAACACCCGAAGCCTCAATAGGAGACATCAGTGCTGCCTGTCCTGTCATAGGCATCATAGACTGTGTAGTTGAGGCGAGTGCAGTGGGTAGTGCCGCCGATCCGCTTACCTGTCCTGAGTAAGGTGATACAAGCTGCCCTGCTGTTAGCTGTGTACCCGTAGGAACAACCGTTGCACCTGTAGGAAG